>Ga0247722_10001880_pt1 | contig 11246 bp, 8 predicted proteins | sample MSEWelMarce3H_FC_FD_189094 | JGI IMG/M metagenome (GOLD analysis project Ga0247722, IMG submission 189094) | Subsurface sediment microbial communities from gas well in West Virginia, United States - MSEEL Well Study Marcellus 3H_FC | ecosystem: Environmental > Terrestrial > Deep subsurface >...
ATCCGCGCACAGATTGTTAATGATTTAGAAACGGGCAAACATGCCAAAGTGATTACCCGTTTTCCACCCGAGCCAAATGGTTATTTACATATTGGTCATGCCAAGTCTATTTGTTTAAATTTTGGGGTGGCGGTTGAAAGTCAGGGTGAATGTAATTTACGTTTTGATGATACTAATCCCGAAAAAGAGTCCCAAGAATACATTGATGCCATTAAACGTGACGTGGCTTGGTTAGGTTTTCAGTGGGCAGGTAAGGTACGTTATGCCTCCGATTATTTTGATGCTTTGCACCAATATGCCATTGATTTAATTAACATGGGTAAGGCTTATGTTGACTCGCAAAGCCCTGAGCAAATTCAACAAAATCGCGGTAGCTTTAGTGAGGCAGGAACTAACTCGCCGTATCGTGAGCGTAGTATCGCCGAAAACTTGGCCTTATTTGAAAAAATGCGTGTAGGTGAATTTGCCGAAGGTGAATGTGTGTTACGAGCAAAAATTGATATGGCTTCGGGCAATATTAATTTGCGTGACCCTGTCATTTATCGTATTAAAAAAGTGACGCACCATCAAACAGGCGATAAATGGCTGATTTATCCCATGTATGATTATACCCACCCGATTTCGGATGCTATTGAAAACATTACCCATTCTTTGTGTACCTTAGAGTTTGAAGACCATCGGCCTTTTTATGATTGGTTGTTAGATACTGTCAAAACACCTGCCCATCCACAACAAATTGAATTTTCACGTTTAAACCTAAACTACACGGTGACTAGCAAACGTAAATTAAAAAAGTTGGTTGATGAAGGTGTAGTACAAGGTTGGGATGACCCACGTTTACCCACGATTGCAGGTTTACGCCGCCGTGGTTATACCCCAGAAGCCTTACGCGATTTTTGTGAGCGGATTGGTATTAGCAAAAGTGACGGTGTGGTTGATTTTGGCTTACTGGAGTTTTGTATTCGTAACCATCTCGAAAACACTGCCCCGCGTGCAATGGCGGTCTTAAATCCCTTAAAAGTGGTGATTGCCAATGTGGCCGATGAAGTATTGACCGTGAGTTCGGCACGTCATCCTAATTTACCTGAGTTAGGCACTCGCGATATTCCGTTTACTCAAAGCATTTATATTGATGCGGCTGATTTTAGCGAAGAACCGCCTAAAGGCTTTAAGCGTTTAGTGTTAGGTGGCGAAGTACGTTTGCGTCATAGCTATGTGATTAAATGCGATGAAGTGATTAAAAACGAAGCAGGCGAGATTGTTGAGTTACGTTGTAGTGCCGACTTAAATACTTTAGGTAAAAACCCCGAAGGTCGTAAGGTCAAAGGCGTGATTCAGTGGGTATCGGCAACTTTGGGTGTGCCTGCCGAAATTCGTTTGTATGACCGTTTGTTTACCCAACCCGACCCAGAATCAGGCGATAGCTTTTTAGATTGCATCAATGCTGATGCGTTTAAAGTGACACAAGCGATTGTCGAGCCGAGTTTGGCCAGCGCACAACCCGAAGAGCGTTTTCAATTTGAACGTGAAGGTTATTTTGTTGCCGATTTAAAAGATTGTGTTGATGGCAAGCTGGTGTTTAACAAAACAGTGGGTTTGCGTGATTCGTGGGGTGGGGCGTAAATGTAGGGATAGTTCTCATTTCAACAAGCCCTTCGACTCCGCTCAAGACTCATTTTAGCGTTGGTTGAGCGGAGTCGAAACCGAGCAAAATCTATTCTTCTGGGTTAACAAAAGCGCGTAACACTTCTTGTTGCTGTTGTTTACGCGTAATGTCTTGGGCTAAACGGGCACGGTCGCTAGGGTTGATATTGATAAAATATACGCCCGTTCTAAAACCTTCTAAATCTTCATCTTCGCAATACACCACCCGTGCCGTGGCGGCAATATGATAATGATGTTCAAGATGACTAATCGCCAAATGTAAATGTGTGCCTGGTGTAATGGCTTCGGTTGCATGAAACGACAAACCACTTTCACTTAAATTCACTTGTTGCGGAATAGGCGATAATAACTTAGCCAATCCGTCATAAATTGCACCTGTTAATAATTCAACTTTTAAGTTAAGTGCTTGAAACAAACCATGTAAGCGTTCATTTTCGCGCTCCAATAATTGCATTTGGCTACGTTGTACGCTGTCAACCTGTTCCATCTCGGCAAACAAAGTAAAATAACGCGGCAAAGAAAAATTACCATCATAGGGGTCTTTAAGGGCTTCGGTGCTGCTAATCGGTTGATAATGTAAAGATAACGTAGAATCTACACGATTTAGTAAGCGTCTTTCAAAAGGACTTTCAGCAGAGGGCTTAATCATGATTATTAACTCATCAGGCATACTTGCCGTGTTTGTGTGTCGTTTGTTTTTTTGAGCCTAAAACTAACTTTAGGACTCGGCGTTAAGTGCTTACGCTCTAATTTATGAGAATTTTGTTCTTTTTGCCATAGTTTTAGCTTTTTAAGTACAGAAACTGTATCTAGCACTAAGCAGTTGCTTGGCAAATCAGCGATAATCGCGCCCGTCACCCATAGTATGGTCAAACTTTTACCATGTTCAAGCCTGTTTCGCTACTGATTGGATTACGTTACACCCGCGCTAAACGCCGTAATCATTTTATTTCCTTTATTTCTTTAACCTCAATCATCGGTTTGATGTTAGGGGTGGCGGTATTAATTACCGTGTTATCGGTGATGAACGGTTTTGATAAAGAGCTTAAAAACCGCATTTTGGGCATGATACCTCATGCTACCTTAAGTTCCCGCGAACCCTTTCACGATTGGCCAAAGTTAGCCGAGATTGCCAAACAAAATCCACAAGTTATGGCGGTTGCACCTTATAGTCAATTACAAGGCATGCTAACCGCTAATGGTCAAGTGACAGGCGCAATGATTTCGGGTATTGACCCTGTTTATGAACAGCAGGTATCGATTATTGGCAAACACATGGAGTTAGGTCGTTTAGACGCATTGCAAGCCGATGGTTTTGGAATTGTGTTGGGTGAAGGGCTGGCCAATAACTTGGGTTTGCATCTTGGCGATAAAATGACACTGGTGTTGCCCGAAGCAGCCGTATCACCCGCAGGTGTCATTCCACGTTTTAAGCGTTTTACTGTGGTAGGTATTTTTAAAGTCGGGGCAGATGTGGATGGTTTGCTGGCCTATATTCATATTGCCGATGCAGGTAAATTATTAAGAATTGGTGACCAAGTACAAGGGGTACGTTTGCAATTGCATGATATTTTTGAGTCTCGGCCTGTGTTAATGAATTTATTAGGTCAATTACCTGATTATTTTTATGGCAACGACTGGACACAAACGCATGGTAATTTATTTAGTGCTATTCAAATGGAAAAAGCGATGATGGCGTTGTTATTGCTGTTAATTGTGACGGTGGCAGCGTTTAACATTGTCTCTAGTTTGGTGATGGTGGTGACTGACAAAAAAGCCGATATTGCCATATTGCGTACTTTGGGGGCATCACCACAAACCATTACTCGTATTTTTATGGTGCAAGGTGCGGTTATTGGTCTGTTTGGTACAGTAGGCGGCGTGCTTTTGGGAGTGTTAATGGCAACACAGATTAGCGGATTTATTTCGTGGTTAGAACATATAACAGGCATGTCATTTTTTGGGGCTTATTTTATCAATTATTTGCCTTCGGAATTAAAAGCCAGCGATGTGTTGTGGGTCAGTTTGGTCTCGGCTTTTTTAAGCTTTTTAGCCACGATTTATCCTGCTCTTCGCGCTGCTAAAGTACAACCTGCCGAGGCTTTACGTTATGAATAATACGGTATTACAAGCAAGCCAATTGACCAAGTCATTTAACGAAGGTTTGCAAGCAGTTGATGTGTTAAAAAATGTCAATTTAAGCATTATGCGTGGCGAGTTTGTGGCGATTGTGGGTAGTTCTGGCTCGGGCAAAAGTACCTTATTGCACATTTTGGGTGGTTTAGATGTGCCAACGAGCGGTAAAGTCAGCATTTTAGGCCAGCCTTTGAGTGAATTAAATGAAACTAAACGCGGCGAGCTGCGTAATCGTCATTTAGGTTTTGTTTATCAGTTTCATCATTTATTGGCCGAGTTTAGTGCGCTCGAAAATGTCGCTATGCCGTTGTTGTTGCGTGCAGATTGTTCGGTACAAGAGAGTGAGCAACGCGCTACCGCTTTATTAACACGCGTGGGTTTGGCGCATCGTTTGCAACATAAGCCTGCGGAGTTGTCGGGTGGTGAGCGGCAACGTGTGGCTTTGGCGCGGGCTTTAGTGACTAAACCCGATGTGATATTGGCCGATGAGCCGACAGGTAATTTAGACCATCAAACCGCAGTCGAGATTCAGGCTTTGTTGCAAGAGCTAAAACAAGAGCTGGGTATGAGTTTGGTGATTGTGACCCATGACCGCGAGTTGGCACAGTCAGCCGATAGAATATTGACTATGCAAAGTGGGGAGTTGGTTTGAGGGGGCAATAACTGAAGGGCGGCGGAATATATTCCGCCTTACGCGCGACAGAGGGAGAATAATAATGGCTAATCGTCATGATGTGATTATTTGGGATGCGGATGTTTATGGTTCGCCTAAGAACTTTGTAGAAGGGCTAGAGATGGCTTTTGTTCTGTCTGAGCAAACTATTTCGTTGCCTGTCAGTCAGAAGTTATTAGCTTTTGCGGCTGATATTGAAAAATATATTCAAACCAATCCTATACCACTCAAAATTTTACGCCACTTAAAATACCTTGAAGCAGATATTAAAGGAATGGAGACAGCGGCCTTTTGCATTGAGCTACCAAGAGACTATTGGCACAGTATTGTCAAAATTTTACTCACAATAGCCATAGCACATCATTTGGTTTTGGTTGACGAAGAAATTGCATTGGTATTATTGCCTGATGGTTCCATATCACCAGAGCGCAGTGCTAAATATTGGCAACCCATTTTGGCGGGGGCTGACTATCAACAAGGCTTTCCGCAAACCCATACAGAACTTCATCAGCTATTAATAGCAAGGGCAGATGAGCTATTGGGGCTGAATGGTTTTAGGATAAATAGAAATACTATCAATGAGGATGGAGAAGAACTTGACATAAGCTATATCCGACAAACTGCTTTTGGTCATCAAGAAATTAGCTTTAGCTGCCTTGGTGGAGGAGATGGTGAATTTAGAATGTATTTTTACTTATGCTTAGTTCCGCCTGAAAGTTATATCAAACCTATTATGATAGTGTCTGAGCTTAAATATTATGAAAGCGGCATAATATTAAATATACCCATCATTTTAATTAAAAAAAGCGTAGTGATCATTAATAGCTGGGAGGGTTTTGAGCAATTATTTTTAATGCTAGAAGACTCTGTTTTAAAATGGGCCAACGCCGCACAAGACCTAAAAGGAATGGATGCTTTGTTAAATGGCAATGTCGATGAAAAAATATGTCAGTATGTACACCACCATAAATATATGCCATACGCCTTAATCATTGCCCGATTAGCAAACAATCCTAATTTTGAACATCTAGCTATCAGTCTAGCGCCAGAAAAAAATAAGAATTTTTGGCAAGCTAACCCTGTTCCCTTTACAATAGCATGGCCAAAATTAGTTAACTACCTTCGCGAAGAGATTAATCCTGATACATTTGAGTATCAATATGCGTTATTAAAAGAAGAAGAAAAGCGTTTAGAAGAAAATAGAATTCAAGAGTTAATCACACAATTTCAATTAAGTCCTGATAAGGAGTTGATCCCTTTAACCGATCTGTGGTACGACCCCAAAACTAAATTAATATGGCAGCGTTGTTGTATGGGGCAACATTGGAAGGATGGACAAATAACAGGTAAAGCACGGTTGTTTAATTGGAATGAAATGAATACACACCTAGAGCAATTTAAGGGTACGGATTGGCGTTTGCCCACAAGAGAGGAGCTACAAGGATTAGTAATAGTGACAGGAAGAGTTGGCTATCTCACTAAGAGCGGATTCGATTTTGATGAAACAACACAAGCAAGTTTTTATAATTGGATTGAGCCATATAAACCTTATCCACCATTAAAAGAGGATATTTGTGTATTAGGTACAAATCCTAATGGAAAATTGGAAAAATCCAAGGATGATCCTAATTTGGCAAGCTATATACGTTTAGTCAAATCGGTTTCTTAAAGACCGTACTATAGGCTAATAAAGTAAATGGAACCTATATGTGTTGGATTGCACTTCACACGAGCTGCGATACCTTTGCGACTAAGTTTGTACGATGGGGCGAGGTATGAAGCCCATCATATTGGTTTTATTTTTAAATGGTGTGTTCCCTTCGTCAACTCAAACTAAAATCACGGTTCTTTTTTTGACGTTGCTTGACGAAATTGGCGATTATTCCATGCTTTAGTCACATGATAACGCCAATACCAATTCATCGCTAAATAACCAATACAACCAAATAAAAAGCCCGTCACTAACATACCCAATAAAATCGGTTCAAGATGCTGAATCAGTGCTAAGTTTTGCGGTGTATGTTTGGTTCCCGAAAAAAAACCACTCACCAAAGACCCCAAATTTTCGACTAAACGCGTTAATGTTTCGCCGTTAATCATGGGTTTTTGGAGTAAAGATGCCCCCACAAAATACGAAATATAAATCACAGGAATCATGGTTAATGGATTACTAATCCATACTAACACCACACACAACGGCAAATTAACCCTAAAAATAAGGGCAGCAATTGCCGCAGGTAACATTTGAAAAGGCATGGGTAAAAAAGCACACCACAAACCCCAAAACATGGCACCTGATGCAGAATGACGGTTTAAATGCCACAAATTAGGGTCTTGCAAGCGATGACGTAAAAAACCTAAGCCCTGCATATTGGCAATTTTTTCGGGGGCTGGTAGGTATTTACGAATAATGTGCTTAGGCATGCAATAGACCTGTGGTTTTTACGGCGTGCGATTGTTGACGATTTATGGCCATTCTGCAATCTTCTTGCGCTAATATCCGTAGCAAATTGTAATATGCACCAAAGGAAAAGCATCATGGAACGATATTTAATTGCCGCCGTGTTAGGTGTGCTGTCTTTATTAGTATGGCCAACATTACCACCTTTGCATTATTTAATCGCAGGATGGGTGTTAGTTGGTGTTTTTACTTTGCGCTGGCAACGTTTTGATGTGTTGTTAATCTGTTTGACCACAACCACATGGGCAGTGTATTGCGCGCAACACTATCAATCGTCTTTGCCGCCCTCAACACTCGAAAATCAAGCTTTTAAAGTACAAGTACGCATTGAGGGTTTAAGCGAGAAAACCGCTTATGGTATGCGTTTTAGAGCAACACCGCTTAAAATTTTATCACGCATTGATTATCAATTACCTGCCCATAGCCAATGGCAATTAACATCACAACATACTTTAGACCTTCGACCACAACAAGTTTGGCAAATGACTGTGACTTTACGCCGTCCGCATGGTGTGGCATCGGCTGGGGCTTTTGATTATCAAGCATGGTTATTAAGTGAAGGTATCACCGCAACGGGTAAAGTGGCACGCGCGAAGTTAATACACAGTGCTGACTGGTCGGTTGATGAATGGCGATTACAAATTAGAGAAAAGTTTGTTGTACATTTTGCCCAACAAGAAAATGCAGGGGTGGTACTGGCTTTATTAACGGGCGATAGAGCCTTAGTCAGTGATAAAGCATGGGAGTTATATGCGGCAACAGGCATTAGTCATTTAATGGCCATTTCGGGCGCACATGTGATGCTGGCCGCTTTTGCAGTAATGCATATTCTGGTTTGGTTGTTAAAGTGTTATCCGTCCTTATTTTTGCGTGTGCCATTAGCACAAATAAAATTACCGTTAATGCTGTTGGTGGCGGTCGCTTATGGCTTTTTGGCAGGATTGTCTTTGCCTACCTTACGCACTTTGTTGATGGTGTCTTTAGCTTTATGCCTGACAGGATTACGTCAAGAAGTTCCTGTGACGCGGATTTTATTACTGGCGTTGACCCTATTATTGCTGTGGCAACCGCTCTCGGTACATTCGATTGGTTTATGGTTGTCATTTACTGCCGTTGCCTTGCTGTTATTGTGGTCAGGCATGATGCGTCAAGAACATAAAATCAAACGTTTTGTGCGTGTGCAACTGTGGCTGAGTGTGGCTTTAGTGCCGATTACCTTGGCTTTTTTTGGCAAGTTGTCTTTGGTTGCGCCGTTGGCTAATTTTTTGGCGATTCCTGTGGTGAGTTTGTGTATTGTCCCTTTGGCATTGTTAGGCTTGTTATGTGATGTAATGACACCACTACAACACCTCTGTTGGCAGTTGGCCATTTATGCTGTGAGTGCTTTAAATGGTTATTTAGGTGTTTTGGCTAATATGCCATACGCCCAACAAAGTTGGCTGTTGTCGCCAGTTGCGCTGTGGTTTTTGTCATTATTATTGCTCATGTGGTTGTTGCCCAAAGGCGTGTTACCACGCTTGCTTACGCCGTTATTTGTTTTGGCGATTGTCTGTCGATGGCCGATGTTAGCCAAGGGTGAAGCGCAATTAAGTATTATTGATGTCGGGCAAGGCTTGAGTGTGTTGGTACAAACCAAACATCATGCCTTATTGTACGATACAGGCGCAAATGCCAATGCGGGCGAGCGGATTATCAACCCGTATTTAGCATGGTTGCAGTTAAGGCGTTTAGATACCTTAATGATTAGCCACAACGATAAAGACCATACGGGCGGAGCAGATGCGCTACTGGCACAGTTTACGCCCAAACAGGTGATGTATAGTGCCAGTCCAGAGGGTTATCAGCTTGCTCAGTCTATTCCACAACAGCTGTGTTATGCAGGACAGCAATGGCACTGGGACGAGGTGCATTTTCAGGTGTTATCGCCGATTGTGGGGGTAAATTATGATAAAGATAATAATCGTTCTTGTGTGTTGCGCGTCAGTGGACAGGGTTTTAGTGTGTTGTTGACGGGCGATATTGAAGCACCTGCCGAAAAAGTATTAGTCAAACAGGCAGCAAATTTACAAAGTGATATTTTGGTTCTCGGGCATCATGGTAGTAAAACGTCTTCTACGCCTGAGTTTTTGGCACAAGTGAAGGCTCAATTAGCGATTGTGTCGGCAGGTTATCGTAATCAATTTAATCATCCTTCGCCGCCCGTTATCCAGCGTTTAATACAAAGTCAAACCGTGATTGATAACACCATTGACCACGGAACATTACGTTATCATTTGACAAAACAGGGTATTATTAGCCGCGAAGCGTGGCGACAACGTGGCCATTACTGGCTAAATGCGCCCTAAATGGGTAAAGTAGCAGCGTTTTGTTTGTCTTAACCCTCACTCTAGCTCTCTCCCAAAGGGAGAGAGAACTCCCTCTCCCTTTGGGAGAGGGTTGGGGTGAGGGAAAACCCCAAAAAATACATGAGGAAGATAACGTGTGGGAATTAGTTAAATCGGGCGGTTTATTGATGTTGCCGATTTTAATCGCATCGGTTTTGGCAATGGCGATTTGTTTTGAACGTGCATGGACATTAAGAGCCAGTCGGGTTGCGCCGCCCAATTTATTGGCCGAAGTATGGGGTTGGATAAAAAACAATCAACTTGATGCCGATAAATTGCGCCAATTAAAAGCTAATTCGCCTTTGGGGGAAATTTTGGCCGCAGGCTTACTTAACTCACGCCATGGGCGTGAGATTATGAAAGAGTGTATTGAAGAAAGAGCCAATGTCGTCATTCATCACATGGAACGCTATTTAACCATTTTAGGGACATTAGCGATGATTTCGCCGTTGTTGGGTTTGTTAGGCACAGTGGTGGGTATTATTGAAGCGTTTATGGCCATTAACAGCTCAGGCATGGGCGACCCTGCTTTGTTGGCGAGTGGTATTTCTAAAGCATTAATTACCACTGCAGGCGGTTTGTTTGTGGCGATTCCTGCGATGATTATGCACCGTTATTTTGCGCGTCATATTGCCACTATGGCGGTAGAAATGGAGCAGCAAGCCATTAAGTTGGTTGATATAGTTCACGGTGATCGTGAAGTTGATTTTCAATAATATACTCACTCTCGCTCTCTCGGAGAGAGAACTCCCTCGCCCTTTGGGAGAGGGTTGGGGTGAGGGAAATTTAATCATCACAACAGGGTTTAGCGCATGAAGTTTCGCCGCCCTCAACCCGAAAATCTCGAAATTAACCTTACGCCGTTAATTGATTGTTTGTTGTTTTTAATTATCTTTTTGATGATTTCGACCACTTTTAACAAGGCGAGTAAATTACAGATTGTCTTGCCCGAAGCCAAAGGTGAGGCAGCTAAACCCTCAAAGGCCAAGTCGATTGAAATTGGTGTCAGTGCCGCAGGAACTTATACTATTAACGGTCAAGAACTCGCCGTCAAAGATGCCAAAAACCTACAAAGTGCCATCGAAAAAGCCAGCGATGGCAAACGTGATATGCCATTTATTATTGCTGCCGATGGTAAAGCCAGTCATCAAGCGGTTATCACTGTCATGGATGTAGCAGGACAAATGGGTTTTGTGAATTTAAGCATTAGTACCCGCGTGGCTAACGAGGGTGGACAATGACCGCAACCACAGGTTGGCAAACCTATAAACGTTTATTAGGTTACAGTAAAACCTATTGGCGTGCTTTTGCTTTAGGAATTTTGGGCTTTATTATCAATGCTCAAACCGAGTGGGCAGCCGCCGAACAAATTAAATTTATTATCAATGCCATTCAAGAGAAAAACCAAGCCGATAAAAACTTATTTCCTTTACTGGTGATTGGTATTTTCTTTTTTCGGGGTGTGGGTACGTTTATGGGAACGTACTATTTATCTTTAGTGGCACGACATGTGGTGTATCAATTACGCAAAGAGCTATTTGCTAAACTTTTAGTGTTACCCAACCATTATTATCACCTACATTCGGCAGGACATTTAAGTGCTAAGTTAATTTATGATGCCGAGCAAGTGACCGAAGCGGCGAGCGAAGCCTTAAAAACCTTAGTGCGTGAAGGGTTTGTGGTGATTGGGTTATTGGGCTATCTGTTTTATACCAACTGGAAACTATCTATTTCCTTATTAGTTGTAGGCCCGATTGCTGCTGCTTTAGTGCGTACTGCCAGTAAACGCTTTCGTAAACTTTCGCATAAAATCCAAAATACGATGGGCGATGTGAATCATATCGTCAACGAGACTATTCAAGGTTTTGCAGTCGTTAAAAGTTACGGCGGCCAAGCCTTTGAAACGCAGCGTTTTGAAAAAGCCTCA
>Ga0247722_10001881_pt1 | contig 11244 bp, 14 predicted proteins | sample MSEWelMarce3H_FC_FD_189094 | JGI IMG/M metagenome (GOLD analysis project Ga0247722, IMG submission 189094) | Subsurface sediment microbial communities from gas well in West Virginia, United States - MSEEL Well Study Marcellus 3H_FC | ecosystem: Environmental > Terrestrial > Deep subsurface >...
GAAGAAGGAGTAAAAAGTCGATCACTAAGTAGTTTTAACAATTATTTATTATCAATTACATCAAATGATAATCAATTAGAAATTATCAAAAGAGATGACTCTTATTTTTTACTTTCAATTAATAAACATAATATAAAATCAACTAATAAAATCTATTATGGTGCTCCAGGCACAGGTAAATCATATAAAGTTGATAAAGAAATTGAAGGTTTAGATTCCATCTATTTTGAAAGAGTTACTTTTCATCCTGAATTTGATAATTCAAGTTTTGTTGGTGGTTATAAACCAATATCAGAGTTAAATGAAAAAGGTGAAGATATAATCAAATATAAATTTGTTCCACAAGCTTTTACTAATATTTATGTGCGTGCATGGGAAAATGACAAAAAACAATATTATTTGGTTATAGAGGAAATAAATAGAGGTAATTGTGCTGAAATTTTTGGTGATATTTTTCAATTATTAGATAGAAATTCTAACTATACAGTTTCTCCTTCAAAAGAATTAAGAGAACATTTAGAAATAGCATTTGGCGATAAAAACCATGAGGGCATTAAAGATGGTTTAAAATTACCAAACAATCTGAATATTTATGCAACGATGAACACTTCTGACCAATCTTTATTCCCAATGGATAGTGCATTCAAAAGACGTTGGGAATGGGAGTATGTTCCAATTTGCTATACTCAAATTGATGATGAAGGGAAGCGTAATAGTTCATTTGATTTTATAATTGATATTCAGAATGGTAAAAAATATAGTTGGATTAAATTTATTGAACAAATAAATCTAAAACATATAAAAATAAATCCTGCTTTAGGAATGGATAAATGTATCGGTAATTATTTTATCAAACCTGATAATGAATTAACAATTTCACTAAAACCATTTATAAATAAAGTGATTTTCTATTTATGGAATGATGTGTTTAAGGATGAAGAAAATTCAGTATTTGAAGACAACACATCGTATGAAGATTTTTTCCCGATAGAAAATAAAGGTAAATCTAAAATTGAAGAATTATTTAATAGAATCGAATTAAAACCTATAGCAAAAGAATACACTTTAGATAATGAATCACAGATAATTCAAAACGCAGCAGAAGGTCCTGTACAATATGGCGATGAAGTATCATGAAAATTTTAATTGAAAACGAAAACTATCCAATAGAAATATTGGCAGAATTGTTTGATGATCCTAAATTTTACAAACAAAATGGTTCAGAAGGGACGATTACATCAGTTGGATATTATCATTCCTTTGATAAGAATACTTTAGTTTTCATGTTACCCAAAGTTTTTATGGGTTATGCAAAGAATACTGTATTTAATTGTACAAAGGATGAATTAGTAGATTTAATTCAAAACGAATCTATTAAGCATAAGACTCAATATAATTGGGTTCGTCAATTATCTATTTATTTCTACAATAGTTTGTATGAATTTAGAAGAAGGTATAATGAAACTTCAATTCTTCATAATTCTGAAACATTTGAACTAAATACTAATATTGGAGATAAAGAATATTCATTCCTTGACTTACTATTAAGTTTTGTCAATTTTTATAAGAAGAACAAACAGCAGATATTTTTTAAACATATTGAGTTTGTATCTAACCAAGCAAAAAAACCTAAATGGGAGAAAACTATTAGAAAATCTACACCTATTTTGGTTAATGCAAAAACACCAATATATACTGATGTTACAAACAAGAAAAAAATAATAAACACAGAAGAAGAACTACTTACATACTTCTTTTCGATTCTAAATCATTTAAATATTAATCATCAATTAAACATTAAAATTGATAACTCTTTCAATATTCTAAAGGGCAAGGCATTTGAACAACTTTGCTTAAATGGGAACGCAAAACTTAGAAAAATTAAACATCGTTACTTTAATGATACATTGAAAAAAATGTATGTTTTGTGTGACTTGTACTTCTACCAATTTGATTCAAGTAGTGTCAAGAAAAAGAAAGAAGATTTCTTAGCTATCAGTAATTACAATTTGGTTTTTGAAGATATGGTTGACAAATTATTTTCTGATAAATTAAATACATTAGAAGTTAATGGTATCACCATAGAAAAGCTTAAAAATAATGATGACGGTAAAATAATTGACCATATTTATGATTACACTTCTATTTTAGATACAAGTAATATATTTTATATTGGTGATTCAAAATATTACAAATCGGATAGTTCAGCTGGTAAAATCTCAAAATACAAGCAATTTACCTACGCTAAAAATGTAATACAATTTAATATTGATATATTGAACAAGAACAATCAAATTCAAACAGGAAACATTAGATATAGGGACATTCTCACTGAAGGTTATAATATTTCACCTAACTTCTTTATTTATGGTTATATCGATGACATAGATAATTATAATGACCATTTGATTGAACAAAAAGGAAATCCAATTCCTTCATATCACTTTAAAGACCGTTTGTTTGATAGAGATACATTATTTGTCCATCAATATAAAATAAACTTTTTATACGTTTTAAATGCATATACCAACTTTAACGATTCTGAAATTACCTCATTCAGAAAAGAAATCAAAGAATCGTTTAGAAACAATTTTTTATCTTTTTTCAATAATACATGCGATTTTAAATTTTACACATCCAAATTGCAAGTCAATGAATTTAAATCTTTTATTGAAGGTAATTTTAAAAGACTAAATGGAAAATGTTTTTGCACAATTGATAATAGATTAATTCTTGCTAAACATAAATCTGACTCAAGCATTGATGATATCTTAATACATTTTGAGGAAATAAATAAATTGAAATAAAAGGAAAAGCGGTCTTCGTCCTTCTCATCACAGCTTCAGAAAACATAAAAACAAGGGTATAACAAGCGGTTCGTCAAGGGTATGCATAAATGCAGTAATTGCCTCTCACGCCCTTGTTTTTAGCGTTCCTTAGCCAGTCGTTCAGAATTCACTTTGTGGCTGTTCACTTGTTTTCTTCGCCTGTTCTTCGGGCGTCCTCAGTCGCAGCTACTCCATCCCCCTTGCACCCAATAAGGTTGCTACGCAGTAAATAACAAGGGGTCTGCCGCTGCTTGTGTTTATGCTCGCCTGCTAAAGCGCCTCAGCTGCGGTACTGTCACAGTTTTTGAGCCATGTGCTAAAAGCAACTTCCTTCATATCTCCTACGGTGTGTCCGCTGTCGCTGGATCCCCTCCGTATCATTCAGTCAGTACCTTTTACGCACTACACACAAACACTTTGTCAGCTCGTCCCTCATGCCAAACAGTTTGTTTTTTCCAACCCTAATCAAAAACCGCCTGCGCAGAGCTCCGTCGATGTGCCAGTCCCTTGTGCAACTTGCAGAGGTCATTCCCACTTCCTCCGGTCGTTCTTCATATCCCCCTTCGGCGCTAACTCGCGGGCGGCTCGCGCATTTCGTTCACCTCCGTACCTACGGTTTCTCTCCATGCTCACACACTTCATTCCGCCATTTCGCAACCCTCATGGCTCCATTTCGTTTTTTCCAACGCTGGCTCATGGCTGTTTTCCCTTTTTTAAATTATGGGTATTGGATTGAAGATTTTGAGCAGAATAACACTTCTTAAGTTCTTGTGAAAATGACTTCCTACTGGTGCTGTGAATACATTCCCCCTTTTTCTCAAAAGGTCATGTATCACATCAATCCAGCAGTCATCAAATCCATTCTTTCTTCAATGCCAAAAGAGGAGTTTTATCGTCATGCACGTTATATCCATTCTCAAATGCTTTCTTTGCCTGATGGCACCAATCGGCAGGCCATGTTTTTCAATCTTTGGCAGTGGTGTCTCCGTCTCCATAGAGAGCGTTTTGGCGGGTAGTTTAGGTTGCTCATTTTTAATAAATTAGTTTTTGACGTACCTTTGTCATTGTTGTCTAATTACTCTTATGGCGGTTAGCAACAAGTTAGCGGTCAGCTCAAAACAGAAATCAATAAAAAAGCAAAATGAATATAACAATCATAGGAGCCTCGGCTGGAATAGGATTAGAAACAGTAAAAAGAGGATTAAATAGAAATCATTCGATAACGACCCTTTCTCGAACTGAAATTGATATAGAAGAGAAAAAATCGTTAAAAATGATACTTGGTGATGCAACTAATAAAACTGACCTAATAAATTCTATCCAAAACGCAGATGCGCTAATTGTAACATTGGGGACTGGTAAGAATATGAAAGCTACTACCCTTTTTTCAGATTTTGCAAAATTAATTGTGGAAATAGATAGGGAGAATAAAATAGATATTCCATTTATTTTTGTTACAGGATTTGGAGCTGGAGAAAGTAAAAATTATGTTTCTTGGCTTGTAAAGATGTTTTTAAAATACTTTTTAAAAGACGTTTATGCTGACAAAACTAATATGGAAGAAATTATCACTAATTCCGATTTGAATTGGACAGTTGTGAGACCAGGAAGGTTATTAGACAAGGAATTGACAGAGAAATACCGTATTGAAAACAAATTATTCAAAGGAATTAATATAGGCGGAATTAATAGAGCTGACGTAGCAGACTTTTTAATAAAACAAGCAGAAAAACAAACTGAATTAAGAAAGTACATTGCTATATCTGAAAAATAGAATAAAAGCCGAACCGCTAACAGCACCTACAAAAAATTGGCGGTTCATTGCTTCGTATAACAGTTTTGTGGTGGCATCAACATTCGTTCTTCTTATGAACATTTGTGGTAAAAATCGCCAACTTCCTGTAGCCGCAAACCGTTAAAATATTTAGTTTCTTGCAGACTTTGCAATGATTCATCTTTGAAATAAGAATAAAAAATAAAAGCAAATTTAGGGCACTACATTCGTTCATTCAAGGTCAAGCCCTACGGGTTTTGATAAAATAATCTCCACCCTTTCATTTCTCTCATTTCCTACTAATCCTTAATATGAATCCATTTCTTATTTTTTCTTCTAATTCTTTTTTTAAAGTCGGGTAGTATTTTTTTACCAAAAACCTTGCATTTCCTCATTCCGTAGCCCTTGTCGGGCACTTTCTTTTTTTTCCTTTTTTTTCTTTTGGAATTATTAGTGTGCGCGAAGCGCTATCCCCCAGAGCATAATTTTTAACCCCAAATTATGTTCTCTTTCAAATTAAAAACGCACAGACTTAATGCTATATATTCAGAGCCTCATTTCTTCATCTTAAATAAAGGAAACCATAGCGGAAAGCCAATGAATGATCCCTGCCCGAATTGCTTTGTGTGTATATGCTCCTCAGAGGAAGAAAAAGAAATGCTTTATTGGTTAGTAATGGGATTGTGCCAGGGCAGAGTATTTGAAAAATACCTTTGCGGTTCAGTTATTCCGTTCGTTAGAATCAATGATGTAAAAAAAGCACTCAACTGGCTTTCATTCAATCATACTGCAAAATTAATTCAGTACAAAAAGAAAGTTATCGCTATTCAGAAGGTGCAGCAGGCCAAAAACACAATTTTGCAACAGCTGCAAAGTTTGCAAAGTCTACAAAAAGTGTTGGTTTCTGATTTAATGAGATAAAAAGTTGCTTGGTGAGGGATTCTAACCCCCAGCTACCTGTCTAAAACAGGCATGTTAAGACCATGTGAAGTATTCATTCCTCCTTACACCAACCAAGCAACAATACTAAATTACGAAATTATAGGCAACAAAAAAGAGGGCATCAGCCCTCTTCCTCATCATCATCCATTTTACTTATTCAAAAGCATCTTAAATCTCTTTTTTACATTGTTGCCGTCCTAATGATATGCTGACAACTAACGTTTCAAATTTCTCATCCATGTCCTCGAATACATCAACATCCATTTTGTTCACGCTGGAGCTTAATTCAGCACCTGCCTTAAAACGAATTGATTTCTTACAGCTGACTTTCAAATCAAAATTTCCTTGTGTACAATTTTCAGCCATGGTTATAGTTTTATAGGTTCTTGAATACATCTATCAGATGAAAGTGTAAGTTTCACTTCCAACAGTTCAAAACGCTCGTCTCTGTCCTCAAATACATCTACACTCATTCGGTTTACACTTGAACTCAATTCAGATCCAGCATGAAAGCGGATTGTATTTTTGCGTTTAACCTTTAATTCAAAGTTTCCTTCGTTGCAATTACTTGATGTCATAGTGCGTTTAGATTTTGAGGACATGATTCATTACTAAGTCTAATTTGAACTTCCAACGTTTCAAACTTTTCGTCTTTATCTTCCGATACATTTACATCCATTTTGTTAACGCTTGAACTAACATCTGCTCCAGCCTTGAATCGGATTGACTTCTTTCTTACATTCAGTATCAAATCTGAATTGGTGCATCCACCGTCTATTACTTCGTTCATTTTACGATTTTTAATGTTATTAAATTGTTTTTTCGCATTGCTTATTGGTTAGCACAAGTGATACTTCCAAAATCTCATGGGTATCTGTTTCATCTTCAAAAACTGAAACATCCATAATATTCACTTTACCGCTCAATTCTGCTCCTGCTTTAAATCTGCGTACATCTTTCTTTTTGATGTTTAAGATTAAGTCGTTTTTAGTACAATTTTCCATAATGTTTATTCTTCGTTAATAGTTACTTGGCTTACAGCAGATAATACTGTTCCACCCAATAATACATATCCAGCAATGGTGGTTAGAGCAGCCGGAACAGCAATTGGAGACATTATGATTGTCGTTCCAATCGTTACTGCAACCAATCCAATCAATCTCAACTTCTTGAAGAAAGGAGGTGTTTCCGTTTGTGCTCTTTCTCGAATTGATGTCAATTTGTCGAAATAGAATTTTCCTTTCATATCAATTAGATTACTTCAATAATTTTCAACGCATTGAATGCACCATTTTTCAAACTGTACTGAACAGCATTGACCAATTGGAAAAACTCAATCTTCAACAAAAAGATTTTTGCTCCTGTACCTGTCGGAACAACAGTTGGAGTTAATGTGATTGCAGAAGATGTTGCTGTAATCGGCAAGTTTTGAACGTTAGTCAATTTCACATCAGCGATTCCAGTTGCATAATTGATATTTGCATAAGCACCTGTGAAACTTACATGGGTTGCTCCTTCAGGATATATCAAATCTAAAGTTGGTACTAAACCAGCAATTGTAATAACTCCAGTAGTCGTGTTCACCGCCCAAGGTTTGAAAAGCATACTACTCAACATTGCTTCTCTATTAAACTCAAACCCCTTCAACAAGGCTTTTGCCTGGGCTGTCGCCATGGCAACACCCACGTTACGAGCACCACGTACAGAGGTAGTGTCTAAGTTTTTAATTTGTGTCATTATCTTTGTCATTCTCGCTACAACTCTTCCATCTGTTGCATTCATTGAGATAGGTCGTAAGTTATCACGAGTCAATTTTCCAGATCTTGCAGAACTTCCAAATTCACTGTTGTTCTCGCGTGTTCTTACGAAAGCTGGATCATTCGCAATTCTGTCCCCATCAACAGAAGTTTTCATTCTTGCCAAGTCACCGTCCTTGGTTTTGTAAAAGGACACATTATCCAATGTTCCTTTAATCTTAATTAAGCCTGATTGTCTTGCCATTTTTTTATGTTTTTAGCAGTTAGTAATAATCATTTCCTGCTAAATAACGAAGTTATTCTCAATGCGTTGTAACCCTTGATTTTGTTGCGTTCTTTGTCATTATTTTGCTTTAATAACTAAGAAAAATCACCTAAATATTACCCCACTTTTACCCATAGATACTATATGGATAATTCATTACTCAAAGAGTCCAATCGGATAGTCCCTAAATGGAAAATTATAGTTACATTTGAAGTATTAAAACGCAAAACGTTCATTCAAATAATGCTTTCATCGCTTAATAATGCAGTGGGTTATTCAGTGGAGATAGCAAAAACATATTTTTAACTCTTTAATAACGAGGCAGTTAGGTCGAAATGGTTAGTTCCGTCCAGACCGCTTATTTTCGTAAAAAGTACATTAAAACCCCTTAAATCACACGATTTAAGGGGTTTTTTCATATATATCCCTTTCAAATCGTATCAAAAAAAAGTACCATGTTGGTAACCTATTTGGTAACCTACATTGTATCCTTGCAAACAGGTTACCTTTTGCAAGTTAAACAAACTGTTTTTCAATCAATTATGATTGATATTTTTTGATGTAATTTGATTGATTTTGAGCATGCTTTTTTTGCATTTAGTAACCTTTTTAAAAGCAAAAAAAATGAATGTAAATCACACATTTTCGATTAACTATTGGTTATATCGTTCAAAAGCAAAAAACGGAAAAGCACCTATCTATTGTAGAATAACAATGAATGGTCAAAGAATAGAAATTTCTGTTAAGAGGTCGATCGAGCCTTCTAAATGGATGGCTGGAGCTGGAATAGTAAAAGGAACTTCAGTTGAAGCAAGAACAATTAACACATATCTTGATACAATTAAAGCAGACTTGTATAAAAAATACAATCAGTTACTCATTTTAGGTAACCCAATCTATTTAGAAGATGTTAAAAACAGTTTTTTAGGGTTAAAAAAAGAAGATAAGAAAGGACTAATAGAAGTTTTTACCTACCACAACGATCAGATGAAGGCATCGATAGGTATCGAAGTCGTAAAAGCCACACATACAAAATTTGAAACCGTTAAAAAGAAACTTACAAATTTTCTTAAAGACAAACTCAACAAAAAAGAAATATACTTGGATGATTTGACAAACAAATTCATTGTCGATTTTGAATATTATTTAAAAGTTGAAGAAAAGATTGCCCATAATACAGTAATGAAATACATTAGAAATGTTAAAAAAGTTATCAATATGGCAATTGCGAACGAGTGGATAACAAAAAATCCCTTTAGTCAATTTAAATGCTCTACTAAAAAGGTAATTAGAGAAATACTTACACAATCAGAAATTGATGCTCTTTTGAATAAATCATTTGAAATCCCACGTTTAGAGGAAGTGAGAGATATATTTCTATTTTGTTGTTATACAGGATATGCCTTTGTAGATGTTGAAGCGCTAACGACAGAGGATGTTGTATTAGGAATAGATGGTGTAAAATGGATTTACACCAATCGGAAAAAAAACAGGAACACAATCCAACGTCCCCCTATTACAACCGGCTTTAAATATTTTAGAAAAATACAAAAATCATCCGTGTCAAGAGATTCAAAATAAATTACTTCCTGTTAAGTCAAATCAAAAAATGAATTCCTATCTGAAAGAAATAGCTGCTGTATGTAATATAAAGAAACCACTTACCATGCACATTGCAAGACACACTTTCGCAACAACTATTACCTTGTCTAATAACGTTCCTATAGAAACAGTTTCTAAATTACTCGGTCATACCAAACTAGCCACTACTCAAATTTATGCTCAAGTATTAGATACAAAAATCAGCAAAGACATGTTAGCTTTATCTAAGCAATTAGAAGAAATAAATGTCAAATTAAAAAAGGCCAAATAATAAACTTTTAATTTCATAATTTGTTTTAACACCATGTGATTGATTGAATATTAATCAATTAATCACATGGAATTTTACAGCAATGAACTATTCGAAAAGATGATTCATGATATTGAAATCATCCTCGAAAAAAACGACAAAACACTTACAAGTATCGAACTTGTAATACCACTTGTTCAAAACACAATCAAACAACTCAAAAAAGAGTTTTTATCAAGAGAAGTTGAGTCTGTTGAAGACGAAATTTATTTTTTCAAACATGTCAAGCCAAGATTTCACAGTCGTTTGATTTATTACATTGATTTATTCCAGTATGAAATCCAAAGACCATCTGGTTTCATTCAAGAACAAATCCAATTCATTCGTGAAAAATCACAAGCAATTCAAAAATTTCAAACAGAGAATAAAGAGTTTCTAACGTACTATAAATCAAATGCGAATTACCTCGACCAGATTTATTTCACAAGAGGAAATGATGATTTTAGAATAAAGTTAAATCACCTTTGTTTTGAATCAGACCCTCGTTTTTCAACAAGCCACGATTATTTACTCGCTCGTTTTATTTCTAACGAATTATTATTGGAGTATTTTGACAATCAAATTACACAACTTTCTTTTACAAATCCTAAAAACATAAAACCTAATAAGCCTATTTTGAATTGGACAAGTTCAAAAACAAACTTGATTGAATTAATTTATGCATTTCACGAAATTGGTTGCTTTAACAATGGTGAAGCAGATTTAAAAATTATTGCTGCATCCTTTTCTTCGATTTTTAATATCCCTTTAGGTGATTTTTACCGAACATACATCGATTTGAAGTGTAGAAACAATCCTACAAAATTTCTAGATTTTTTAAGAGATAGTTTGGAAAACAGAATGTTAGAAGATGACCTTTAAAAATATTTTACCCAATATGGGTCTATCTTGGGTAATAAAAACATCCAATACAATCAATTTTGCAACATAAACTTTTAAACACTATCAAATGGCAACAACGAATGTAATTAAGGAAGAATTAAACCTCTTTAAAATTGAACTCATGAAAGAGTTAAAAGCTTTTTTTCATGAAAACCCTTCTCAAAAAACAAAATATAAAAAGTGGTTAAAATCTCATGAGGTTAGAAATTTACTAGGGATATCACCTGGTACTTTACAAAACCTTCGTATCAATGGCACTCTCCCCTACACTCGTATAGGTGGTGCTATTTATTACGACAACGACGAAATACAAAAAATCTTAGAGGAGAATAGAATTCACAATGTATTTAGGAGATGAATTACATCAAACAGTTGACTGCTGCAATCTTTCGTATTTCGGAGGACGATAGACTCAACACAGCTCATGTGAGTCTATACCTTGCACTTTTTCAATTGTGGAATATGAATCGATTTAGAAACCCTATTTCATTGAATCGTATGGACGTCATGAAAATTTCTAAGATAGGATCTAGAACAACTTACCATCGTTGTATGAAAGAATTGGATAATTGGGGATACCTAAACTACATTCCATCACACAATCCACTAAAAGGAAGTCGCGTAGTGATGTTCATTTTTGAAACTAGCTGTGAATATGAAGATAGTCAAGTACTGAATCAACATGAGTTACAAGTAGTAGGCAAACAAGTGGAACAAGTAGTAAGTCCTTCTATAAACAGTATAAAGAAGATAAAAAAAGACCGTTGCAAAACTTTAATAATTCAAAAAACCCATTTTTAGAATTGATTTTTTAAATTTTCGGCTCATATTTTAATCGTTTTTTTCACTTTTCAATCAATTTAGAGTGCTTTTAGCACTATTTC
>Ga0247722_10001882_pt1 | contig 11242 bp, 10 predicted proteins | sample MSEWelMarce3H_FC_FD_189094 | JGI IMG/M metagenome (GOLD analysis project Ga0247722, IMG submission 189094) | Subsurface sediment microbial communities from gas well in West Virginia, United States - MSEEL Well Study Marcellus 3H_FC | ecosystem: Environmental > Terrestrial > Deep subsurface >...
GTACATACACTCTCGAGTTTTTTTATAAAAGGGCTTTTTGCCATATCATTTGTTATATTAAATGATACATTTTCTTTATCCACCTTCAAAAATAGTTGTTCTTCTCGTCTATAAACATATTCTTTATTTTTAGAATTCTCTTCAATTTCATCTTCGTCGTATTCCTCATCCAACATTTCAGTAATGTCGCGTTGCGAACTATCTGTATTTAATAAAATATGGACCGGAGTTTTACTCTTAAAATCTTCTTTTATTTCAGTGAGTTTAATCAAATTATTGGTTTCTAATTCATATCCAATACTTAATATATATTTAAATGCCTGATTTTTAATTATATCCCCTCCATTAAAATTAGTACGAGACATGCTATATATTAATAATATATATTATTATAAGGAGCGATATATAAGGATAACCAACAAAACCCCGAACACGACAAACAAAAAAAACAAATGAATGTTTTAGATCATTAAAGGTGTAAAATATTTTTATCAAAATGTAAGATTTATATACTTAATTATTTACTGATTCGTAACCCATCATATAGATATAGTTGTTATCATGGTCTAATTCATTATTTTGTTGTATTTGTTTGTGTTATATTTGTATAATTGTGATAAGAGAAACCACAATTGTCTTCGGTTGCGTATTTAACCTTAAGCATGGTTTCTCTATAACTATGTATATTCCACCGTCCTAACGGCGTTTTAAAGTGTGACAAAAATACCCCTTTAATTCCCATAATAATACTTATGGCGTTCATTATTATAATTATATAAAACACTAAATATAGTATTGATATTTCAATTTTTTATATAAATGTATGTTTTACACTATTTTAAATTTTCAATTGTGTAAATGAGAAAATTTCTAAAAATAATATATTATATAAAAATTGAATAGAATAATATTGGTATATATTCTATTCAACTATTAGTAAAAATGTCAAACGCATCAGCATCCGCAAAAGAGAATGGAATCTTATCCAACAAATATCAACAAAAAACCGATAAACAGCATATTCTGGATAATCCAGATACGTATATTGGATCAATTGAACATGTAGAATCAGTTCAGTGGATTTTGAATGAAGATGGTAGTCGAATCGTTGAGAAACATATTAATTATATCCCTGCTTTATTCAAATTATTTGATGAAGGAATTGTCAATTGTCGCGATCATATGATTCGAATGCAACAGGCCGAGGCAAATAATATTCCAAATAGTTTACCCGTTACGTATATTGATATATCAGTTCAACCAGACAATTCTATTATTATGATTAACGACGGTAATGGAATAGATGTGGCACAGCACCCAGAATATAAATTATGGATCCCCGAAATGATTTTCGGTCACTTACGTACTTCGACGAATTATGATAAAACGGAGAAAAAAATTGTTGGTGGAAAGAATGGATTTGGATTTAAATTGGTATTAATTTGGTCTACATATGGATATATTGAAACGGTTGATCATGTTAGAGGATTGAAATATATCCAAGAATTCAGAAATAATTTGGATATTATCGACCCGCCCAAAATTACGAAATGTAAAGGAAAACCATATACCAAAATTGTGTTTATGCCTGATTATGCTCGTCTCGGAATTCCGGGATTAACCGCAGATATGATCGCGTTGTTGAAAAAGCGAGTATATGATGTTGCAGCAATCACAGATAAATCGTTGAAAGTTAAATATAATTCTCATATTATTCCTGTGAAAAATTTTCAACAATATATTGATATGTATATAGGTGACAATAAACGCGTTTACGAAGACGGGGGTGATCGGTGGGAGTATGCCGTTGCAATTTCACCCACACACGAATTTATACACGTATCGTTTGTAAACGGAATTCATACATCGAAGGGCGGAAAACATGTGGAGTTTATTCTTAATCAAATAACACGAAAACTTGTGGCGTATATCGAGAAGAAAAAGAAGGTGGTTGTTAATCCAAATAGTATCAAGGAGCAACTCGTCCTGTTTCTAAGAAGTGATATTGAAAACCCGTCATTTGATAGTCAGACAAAAGATTTTATGAATACACCCTCTAATAAATTCGGATCAACTTGCACGGTAAGTGATAAATTTATTGAAAAGTTGGCAAAAATGGGGGTAATGGATGCTGCCTGTGCACTTACAGAAGTGAAGGAGAATAAGGCGGCGAAGAAAACGGATGGCGCTAAGGTTAAAAGTATTCGAGGTATTCCAAAACTCATTGATGCAAATTGGGCGGGAACAGATAAGTCGGGACAATGTATCATTATCTTTTGTGAGGGAGATTCGGCCAAGGCCGGAATTGTATCAGGTTTATCTTCTGAAGATAGAAATACTATCGGAGTATATCCAATGAAGGGTAAAATCTTGAATGTTCGTGGTGAACAAGTGAAACGAATTTCGGAAAATAAAGAAATTGCGGAAATAAAGAAAATCCTTGGCCTGGAAACCGATCGCGCGTATACGTCTCTTCAAGATGTACATAAAACATTACGGTATGGCAAGGTGTTGTTCATGACAGATCAGGATATGGACGGATCACACATCAAGGGTCTGTGTATCAATTTGTTTCAATCGGAATGGTCGTCATTAGCTAACATTCCTGGGTTTATTGGGTTCATGAATACCCCCATTTTAAAAGCAAATAAAGGTTCTCAAGAATTAACCTTTTACAACGAGGGTGAATATCAAACATGGAAGAATGGGTTTGCTGCAGAAATGACGGGGTGGAAAATCAAATATTACAAGGGTTTGGGAACGAGTACTGGGAAAGAATTTAAAGAATATTTCGCTAAAAAGAAAATCGTCGGGTTTGAACATACCGGCGCCGGAAGTGACGATGCTATTGATTTGGTATTCAATAAAAAACGCGCCGATGATAGGAAAGAATGGTTGGGAAATTATAATAGAGATAGTTATTTGAATACGAGTAGTTCAGCGGTTTCATATGAAGAGTTTATCAATAAAGAGTTGATCCACTTTTCCAAATACGATTGTGATCGAAGTATCCCCAATTTAATGGATGGACTTAAAATTAGTTTGCGTAAAATATTATATGCCGCATTTAAAAAGGGGTTAACAAATGAAATCAAGGTTGCTCAATTTACGGGGTATGTTTCAGAACATTCGGGATATCATCACGGCGAAGCATCGTTGAATGGTGCGATTGTTGGAATGGCTCAGAATTTTGTGGGTTCAAACAACATTAATTTATTGTTACCTAACGGTCAATTTGGGACAAGATTAGCGGGAGGTAAAGATAGTGCATCTGAAAGATATATTTATACTGCGCTCAATAAACTAACGCGCAGTATTTTCCCGGAATCAGATGATCGTATTTTGAAATATTTAGACGATGATGGGTTTCCAGTAGAACCCTTGTTTTATGCGCCCATTATCCCCATGGTACTAGTTAACGGAACCAAGGGAATTGGTACTGGATTCAGTACGGATATTATGTGTTATAACCCGTTGGAAATTATCCAGTATTTAAAGAATAAATTGACGACGACTGTGAGCCCTGTTAGTGAATTTGTTCCGTATTACGAAGGATTTACTGGAACTATTCAAAAAATAACTGATAGTAAATATTTGATTAAGGGGAAGTATGAGCGTATGGGTGCGGATAAGATTCGTATCACCGAACTACCTGTTGGTCTGTGGACGGACGATTTTAAAGAATATCTAGAAACTCTTACCGAGACAACCGATAAAAATGGTAAAAAGGTCAATCCTGTTGTAAAAGATTATGATGATATGAGTAAAGATACCAGTGTAGATTTTATTATTACGTTGCAAAAAGGAAAATTACAAGAACTTGAATCCATGTCATTGGATAATGGATGTAATGGTCTGGAGAAAATGTTTCGTCTATTCACTACAAACACAACTACTAATATGCATTTGTTTGGATCAGATGATAAGTTGAGAAAATATGAAACTGTGCGTGAAATTATCGATGATTATTTTGCAACCCGATTGCAATTATATCAAGTGCGAAAAGATTATTTGATCAAGGCAATTACCGCAGACCTTATGGTTTTAACTAATAAAGTGAATTATATTAAAGAATTGTTGGAAGGGACCATTGATTTACGTCGTAAAAAGAAGGACGAAGTCAATGCATTATTATCCGGTAAAGGATATAATATTATTGAAGGGGATGGTGATTATAAATATTTAACTAGAATGCCAATGGATAGTGTTACAGAAGAAAATGTGGCTCGATTGGAGAAAGAACATGTGACTAAATCAAATGAATTGTTTGTTGTTAAATCTACTACTATTGAACAAATGTGGTTAGGTGAATTGTCCGTGTTAGAGGGCGAGTATGTTACGTATAAAGATGTAAGACATCGATTACATATGGGGCTCGAGTCGGTTAAAAAGGTGGGTGGAGGAGGTCCTAAGAGTGGTGCTAAGAAACTGAAGGTTGTCTAAATGTTACACGCTTCTTCAAATGTTATATATTGTCTATTCTGCATATCATGCCAATGACCCCCATGCGGACCCCCATTATATCTTGGTAATCTATAAATTTTATCTACATTTCCCATATTCATAAATTCCAAATTTTTATTTTTAATGATATCATTGTGTACAAAAAAACAATTCACCCCATTATCATTGCAGTATAGTAAGGTATAATTGTATTTCTCTCCCAATTTATTTAGAGACAATAAGGATGCTCCGAAATAATTAGACCAATCCCAACCTCCATTAGCATCATATATAATGACCTTATCTTCTTGTGAAAAATGAGATGCATTATATTCACAAATAATAATATCGCATGTATATTTTTTCAATATTTCATGCAAACAATAAAAATCATTGAAATCAATGTCAACCGATAAAAGGTTTATATTATCAGGAACATTATATTTTCTAAATAATTCGACTATATTTTCTTTTGTGATAAATTCTTTCTGCAAATTTATAGTATTATTTTCATGCGACCCATCCATTAATAACCCCGTCCAATTGTATTTTTCACGTAATATTCTGGTATTACATTCATTACCAGATTCAACCCCAAATTCAACGTAATATTTGTTATTACTGTCTTCGCCGTATATCAATTCAACTAGTTTCATCGTTATACCATCTTCACCGTTTTGAGAAAATATCTTTTGTTCAAAAACTTTCAGATCCATCGATATAATACAAATATACATTTTCAAAATCATACTACCGCAAACGAAAATATTATTTGGTATTGATAATATTTTCATTCCATTTTATACTTTATTAATTTATTTCAAGAGAGAAATAGTAATCTAAAACCACGGTTTCAAAACAAGTTGTTTGTCGTTATTTTTAGCTAAAATAGGAGGGTCCATTGGTTTGTACATGGTGGATGCATCGTGTATATATTTATGATATCCTTGAGCTTCACCATATAATTGAGGAATGGTGTAATCCCACACCATTTTATTCAATTCATATATTTGTTGCTTAATATCTGTTGGTTTATTTGCAGCATATTGAAGGAATATACTTCGCATAATTATTTTAAGAGTATCCCCATCTTGTACACCTATAACATATTGTCCATTAGATCTCTCATAAACTCCTTGTCTCATGCCATTTTGAATAGTAGTAATATTTTTTTCACTAAAAAATCCGTTAGATAGTTCTGTATTGTTCCATATACCCTCAACGGGATTTCTATATGTAGCACACTGATTTGCTGGTATTCTGTCATACATTTGAAACAAATCTTCTGTTCTAGGACCATTTATATCGACTCTACCATTTGAATTGCGAGTTGAATTAAAGTTCATATATAATACTTAGCTAGTTAGTTATAATTTATATAATACGTATATTATATTTTTTGTATTTTTTTGTATTTTTTTGTATATTTTTTTATTATCTTCAGATATTTATAGATATGCCAAATTTTCAACGAATTGTCATTTATTTGGGAGTCGTTCTATTACTTATTGCTCTTATTCTCATTGGATATACATTTTATACCAGTAAAGTTACTGAACAATGGCCACCTATTATAGGCGATTGTCCAGATTATTGGGTAGATACTTCTGGAAACGGTGGAAATTGCGTAAATACACATTCATTAGGTACTTGCTCTGCAAATACCATGAACTTTTCGGTTGCTCCATATATAGGATCGACTGGGTTGTGTGCAAAGTATAAATGGGCAAATACGTGTGGAATTACGTGGGATGGAATAACTTCGTCTGTACCAAGTCCATGCGATCCCTCATATAACTCTACGGCATAATTATATCAATGTGTTTTGCGTAAAATGAACATAAAAAGAATTTATTATACTGTAATAACTAAATATATGGAACAATTAAATATAAATAATATTCTTGATAGAGAAAAAGATGTTGCTATAATTAAAAACAGTTTGAAAATATTTGAATCTCAAAAACATGATATAACATTAAAAAAGGGTATTTATATTTATGGTGAACCCGGCACAGGGAAAACGACATATGTAATGAACATTTTAAAAGAACTGGATTATGATATTATTAGATATGATGCTGGAGATATTCGCAATAAATCTATTATTGATACTATCACCAAACACAATATGTCTGATAAAAATGTAATGAGTATGTTTCATAAAAAGATAAAAAAAATCGCAATTGTTATGGATGAAATTGATGGAATGAATAATGGGGATAAAGGCGGAATTAATGCGTTGATAAAATTAATCAGGCCTAAAAAAACTAAAAAACAGCGCACCGAAGAAATATCATTGAACCCAATTATTTGTATCGGAAATTATCATACTGATAAAAAACTCAGAGAATTGATGAAAGTTTGTACCACGGTTGAATTAAAAAGTCCGACGTTGGTACAAATAACAACCATTATTAAATTGCTTATGCCAAATATTAACGATTCGTTGCGGGGGACAATTATTCAATATATACAATATGATTTGCGAAAATTAAATGCAATTTATAATATATACACGAATAATCATAATACCTTGACTATTGATAATATTATAAATATTTTTCATACAAAATTGTATAATGATGATACCAAACAAATAACGCATAAATTAATAAATACTCCGCATTCGTTTGATGAACATTTGACAGTAATGAATGAAAATGACCGAACTATTGTAGGATTATTATGGCATGAAAATATTATTGATGTGTTGGAAAAAATGAATAAAACTGCATCTATACCTTTTTATTTGAATGTTTTGAATAATATATGTTTTGCAGATTATATTGACAGAATCACATTTCAAAAACAGATTTGGCAATTTAATGAAATGAGTTCATGCATAAAAACGTTCAAAAATAATAAGTTATATCACGATTCATTCAAGAAAAAATATAAATTTAATCCTACTGAAGTACGGTTTACTAAGGTATTAACTAAGTATTCTACGGAATATAATAATTCATTGTTTATTCAGAATTTATGTCAGCAATTAGGTATGGATACTAAAGATATGTTTTCTTTTTTTTTATTTTTGAAAAATACGTATGTAAATGATGCGGATATATTAGCATTATTCGAAAATTATGAAATTACAAAATTGGATATTAATCGTATATACAGATATTTAGACAAATATACAAATCCAGGGGTAGATGATCCAAGTGATGGCGGGATTGTAGTTCCGGATGAAGTCGATGATTTGGATGAATAAATTGATTAGTTAATAAGAATCGTATCCGGCATCGTCTCGGTCGCAATCGTAATCATAATCATCCCCATAATCGCGGTCGAATAATGGGTTGTCATCGTAGGATGATCCATTTTCTAAATATTGTGAAAATTTGTAATCCAAAAAGTCGTCGTCGTATTCTTCCTCTTTCTCAGCGAGTTTATTTTTTGTTGGCGTCGGGGTTGTTGTAGCAGTTGTAGTATTATCGGGCGTAGTAGTAGATGGCGTAGTAGTAGCGGTTGTAGTAGTAGCGGTTGTAGTAGAAGTTGTAGTAGAGGTAGTAACAGTAGAAGTTGTAAGATCAGTTGTAGTAGTAGCGATAGTAGCTACATCTGTCTGGATTGCATCCGCCAAAATGTTGTTGGTAGTATTTTCCATTTGTAATTAATTATTGTTATATCCTCCTTTTTTGTATATAATATTAAAGGTTAAAAGTATTTCAATTTTTTTTACAAATAAAATATTGTGTTAAACGCACAAAGTAAAGAAATACCTGTAGATTCAAATCTCGTCTCAAATAATTCCAGATATTTTTATTTTAGCTTACACCCTTGCCAAAATAAAAATGAATAAAATATAAAATATTATTGGTTTGATATTACTACGCCGAATTTCTAAGAATATTCTTCATGCCTTCATTCTTGGATCGCCAATAGTCTACCTCAGATTTAGAAATGGTCGAAAACATATGAGCCGACCACTGTTCCGGAGAATCATAAAATAGAGTTACCGGTGATTGAGCATTTGGACGATTGGTAACTGAATTACTCACACCAACCTTGAAATACAATTCTTCGAATCGTGATCCAACCTTATACCCATCACAATACTCTCCCGTAATTGCATTGCGAATTAGATTGGTGGATGCATAAAAAGCAACCTTCTTCTTCTGTTCCACAATTCTTCCACCATTCGAAACATTTACCGGAACAACAATTTGAAGATAATTTGGATCATTTTCCGCCATCTTTTTAGTTACAAGTCGTCTACCTCTTGATAGGGGCGGAATGAATGCGTCGGTAGATCTTGCGTCCTCTGCAATATTGGTCGGGTGGAATAGATCGTCTTCGTAGTATGCCATGTTGTGTATGTTAGGTGGTTCTTTTCTTTATGTAATTATTACATAAAGAATGTTTAAATTGTTTTTATTATTATTTATTTTGTAACTGGTTTTCTAGATAAGCAATCCTTTCTTTCAATACCGTATTTTCATTTGTTAATTCTATAATCTGTTTTTCGGCTTTAACTACCGGACCTTCTGGATTTGTCATGATATGATGATATATCTGTTGAATTGCCTGCTGTTGTTGTTGTTTCTGTTTATTATAATTTTCTTCCATTTCTGCGCGTTTTGTCATAATATCTGACACCTGTTTAAGCACATCTGGTTTATTATTTGGATTTCCAGGTTCGTATACATTCAATAAATCGTCTATTTTATTCATAAAAAAATCTTTTATTTCTGCGCTTTTTATAAAATCGTCTACCGTTTTATCTGAAAGAGTTACGTATTTATCGTCAGGTTTTCCCAATAAGGTTTTTTTATCCACTGAATTATGTATATGCGAAAACACTAAAATAGTTTTAGCTGAATCTAATTGTACAAATGGAATGGTATATCCCTTTAAAAATTCACGTTCTTCTGCCAATGATACTGTATCATCATATCTCGTTTGTTTTAATAAATCCCGGCGAAACGCGAAGGTTGCTGCAGTAGAATGGTTTGGTCCGTATGGTCCAAATTTATACATTTTATGGATATGTTTAAAATAAATATACATTTCACTTGATCCTGCGCATAATGCTTGTGGGGTTTTCATTAATGTTTCAACTGCATGCGATATTCTTTCTGGGGGATAATAATCGTCATCATCCATATAAATAATGATTTCCCCTTTTGTTTTTTCGTGCATTAAATTTCGTTTTTTTCCTAAAAACATTTTTTCGTCGTATCCGAAATATTTTACTTGTGGAATATGAGACACTAAATCCCTAATTTTATCCGTTCCATCGTCTATAATTATCCATTCTATTCTGTGTTTGGGATATGTTTGGTGTTCGAAACATTTTATCATGGATGCGATGAATGGACGACGATTGAATGTTGGGGTGCATATACTTACAAATGGGTAATACTTTTTTACCTGTTTTGTTTTTCCTGACATTATTATTTGTATTATAATAAATATTTATATTATATTTTGGGTAATTTGTATTTATTTTTTGGCAGCAATTAATTCTCCTTCTGGTGTTGGAACCTCTTTAGCAATTTGAACCGCGTCATCTGATTTTATAGTTATTGCGTTAATAATAGCAGTGCAATGTTTTGTAATTTGTGTAGCTAAAAGTTCCGTCTCTGATATAGTTGTCGATGTTGTTGTCCAAGTTCCGTTCTTATCTTGGTTTAATGGAATATATCTTTCGTATATTGTTGAAAAATGATATAAAAGTATACACCCAATAATTACACAAAATCCAGTATAAACACTATACGCCGATGTTGCCCCAGTTACAACCATAAAACTTATAATATACATAATAATATTTAGTTTATATTTCAATACATCTAAAAATGTATCTTGTACGGAATAAAATTTTTCCGTTTTTATATATTGATTGTCAACTTTTTCAACAAGGTTCGCCTTCATCGTTAGAGGTAATACCACAGAATATATTGCAACTATAACTCCAATTAAAATGGTTACAGCCCAACCAAAAAAGATGAAAAAATAAATAAGATACGTAATAAAACTGAGCCATGTTATAACTAGACCCCATATAGAAAATAGTGGCTGACTTATCCATTCTGTAAGTACCTTATTAGGTAAGTTTTTAGGTAAATCATCGCCCCGCAATGCCTTATCTTTAAATAATAATATATTATACAAAAACATAATTGTCAAATATACACAATTAAATATTACTAATGGTGCGCCACCAAACGACATAACTATTGGCATTATAAATATAATAACCGATTCTGAGCAAAACGAGTTTATAAAATTTAATACCGTGTTAAGTATAGTTAAATTTGAAAATAAACAACCTTGTATTGTTGTTGCAATATATCTAGTAAATTGATTTGCATAACTTCCATATATCATATCAAATAACGATCTAAATGGAACATGATCTTGCATTGTATTATTCGCATAACTGAAATATAGTTTGGTTGATAAATTTCCAAGCGGGGTGTTTTTAACAATATTTATATCTATCAACGAAGTTTCGTCGAATTTTTCGCGTTCCACTGGAATGTATGTATATGGCACTTCATTCGCGCATGTTGGTAATATATTTGATTGTGCTACTCGACAATAATGTAACATGAATGATCCTGAAAGCACGAGAAGTAATATAAAAAATATTTGGCTAAGTATTGAGACAATAAATCCGACGGTGCTTGCCGGCCCAGGCATTTGTGACGACTGGACGGGCTGGGCGGATGGTGTAGTATTATTATATTTTTTAGTATACTGATCTTTTGCATCGGTTGATGACGATTTAGTTGATAATATGCTACTCATTATATATTTTTATTTAGATAATGGATTATGTTAGTTA
>Ga0247722_10001883_pt1 | contig 11236 bp, 10 predicted proteins | sample MSEWelMarce3H_FC_FD_189094 | JGI IMG/M metagenome (GOLD analysis project Ga0247722, IMG submission 189094) | Subsurface sediment microbial communities from gas well in West Virginia, United States - MSEEL Well Study Marcellus 3H_FC | ecosystem: Environmental > Terrestrial > Deep subsurface >...
AGACAGATGTCGCTCAGCACGGGTGGAAACTCTATATCAAGCATCAATAACTCTGGCACGATGGGAAGCACAGGAAACTATAATCAGAACCGCATTCTTTTACAATCACCTAACGGACAGGTATGGAGTTATGCACATCTAAACACAATCGAAGCAATCGACAAAATCGAGATAGGATCAGCATTTGGGATAGGCGCGCAAACAGCAGTTAATATCGGAGCGAGAAACAATCGCATCAATATCGGTAGTATTGATTCACCAGAAGTCGGAGCGACGACTACCGTAATCACGATAGGTAAGCGAACAATATCCAAAAACACGGACACCAATCTACAGGGTAATTTCTATACTGGTGATGCTAGATGGGAATCCCTTACGAAATCATCTGCTCTTACTTGGACACAGTTGCTGTCATTAGTATCTACAAGCGGACTGCCTCTGTGGGTTGCATCATTTGCACTTACTAGTAGCATTCCCAATTTTAGTTATAGCGACTTGTGGTCTTTGAAAGCAGTCGAGGAGGCAGGTGGTCTAATCAAAAATGGAGAATTGGAAACAACGAAGGGAGCAAAACTGAAAACACTTACTGTTTTTGATACGGAAATCGGTATTGATATAGTCCCGAAAGAGGGAACATTCTTTGCTAAGGGACACATCAGCAAGACGACCTTGCTGGGTGATATAAAAATGCAGACATTCAACGGTGAGATACTTCTCAAAGCAAACAACATCAGCCCAAGCAATATCAATTGGGCTCTTACAGAGGCGATGGATAATGTGAATGCTTTGAAGATAAGTAACAACGATGTCGAACTAATCGCTGGGGCGGGTGCTGATGGATCGCAACTTCGTATAAGCAACACGACAGGCGGACCAATCAAACTCAGGGTCGGAACAGGCAAACTGCAATCAAACGCCCACGATGCGCTGAATGTTCTAAACAGCCAAGCAACATCACAGGTTCAGATTGGAAACGCTGCCACAACCGCAAACAGATACGATGCGACTAGCAAGTTAATAGTAGATCATACGCAACTCAACGATGGTATTAAGGTATGTAAAGCATCAGGAAGCACAACAAGAGTTAATCATGATAGTGTTAATACAGGAGGCGTTATTTTACAAGATGGATATGCGGGAACAACGAATAAAGCTTTATATACTATTGAAAATGGTGCCAAGCTTATGTATTATGGAGATCAAGTATATCCGCCTGTCACACAATTGCAAGCGGGGACAGCGGGCATCACATATTTGATTGATAATCCAACAAATGTAACGAACGCAGCACAGCCACCAAGTATAACGATGTCAGGAACTTATACCTCAGCAGTAGGGACATCTATAACTAAATCAGGTTATACTGTTGGACTATCTTTTCAATTAGCAACTATTAAAAGCGATTATATACCATCTGCAAGTAATCCTATTTTGGACGGTGTATTTGAAGCCAATTTGTGGGCTAATTATCAAGGTAATAACCCTGCCAAATTATATAGTAAATTATATTTAACAGCTGAAACATCAAGCTTTACAGGAACATCATTAATTACCAAAGGCTATAGTGGAACAGGGACAGGAGCAGTCCAAGCCATTAAAACCTTGCAGATTCCAGTATCCCAAGTATCAACGGGCTTTTTTATTCCAGTTGTTGGATATGTTGATTTCACCGTTGGGATTATTGTATTTCCAGCGGTTCAAGTTGTATCATCAGGGACGGTTACATTAACCTGCACTTTGATTGATAATGGCGGAAATATATTATACACCTTCCCTACTTTATCAGCTACAGCGGGAACAAGTGATAGAACATTTTCAGCAGGAGCAACACCAGCATCGGTTAATGCCGTCGATTTACAATTTTATCAGTTTCAAATAGCAATAACCAACGGGACAGGAACGATAAGCCAAGCATCAGCAAGAGGAATAGGAGATGCGAATTATCAAATAACTTTAAAAGTCAAGATGATGATTTACGACGGCATCAGTAATCAAACTAGTTTAAATTATAACACAACAGAATTGTATGCTTTGACATTACCGCTAAAAAGTGTTGATATAACACAATATACAACATTTTCAAAGATTGAATATGAATCATATTTTATTCAAAATAGCGGGTCAGCAAGTAATCATTCAATATCATTATTATTTAGAGATGGCAATCTCTCACATATCCACACGACAATTAACCCGACTAGCCAAGCAGTTTCTACCCCTACTTTAGCTAGTGTTTTAGCTACAGGAAATAGTTCAGGAGCTAATGGTATAAACATGAATAATAATACTATAACAGGTTTAGCGGGATTGGTAGATAATAATGGGTTAAGTTGGGTTGTTAAACACGTTCAAGCAGGGACAAATGTATCCATATCAAATAATTCGGGAATATTTACAATCAACGCTAATATGACAGAACTATCACCATTTTATAGCACAACAGTAAATATTGTTGCTAATACTTTATCAGTAATAACTTTACCATCATCTGTTAATTTAAATAACTATGATATTGATATGAGGATAAATTGTGTGTTAAAAAATGATGGTAGTATCAACACATATACATTTTTTAATATAAGGTATAATTCACTTTATGCGGGGAAAATGACATGGGCTAATAGAATTCATAATGGATATGATTTTTCACCCATTCCAGATAATGGATATAATAACCCTACAAGCGGTCAAGGCGGTGGGACATATCAACAAGCTTATACCAACCCTTATTTTTGTTATGTTCCAAGTTATAATAGTGCAACACGCTTTCAATTTTTCACTACAGATTTCAAAATAAGTAATAACAAAGCACCAATAACTGATTTAGAAGTTATAACTACAAGATTTAGAACAACAGTCGGCCAAGTTTTAGGGTCTTATATTGATACTGATTATAATACAGGAAGATTTCAAGACCAAGAAGGAGTGATACAAACAGCAACAACGGGAGGGTCAAATTTTCCAAGTATTACTACTATTACTATAGGACAAGCAGGAGGAACAGGAAGAAATAATTATTTGGACTCACCTGCACAGGTTGTTATATGGTTAAAGAAGAAATGATAAAATAAAATATATACAGTAATTGTATAAAGTAAAAAATGGCTGATAAGTATTGGTTTAGTTCGGGGGGGTTTATAGATATACAAGGTATTTCAATCATACCCAACGTGTGTGCGAAAATCCAAGCATTATGCTTTTATAGTGATGGAACAGTTATGATGAAGTGTGTGACGATTGAGGGCGAGGAATATAATAACTGGTCAAATAACGACGATTACTTGATTGCTTTAGTAGGACATAAGTTAGGGTTCGGTGAAAGAGTTGAAGTAAATGATCCTTATTATAAACCACCCCCAATCACACCATATACATTCAAAACACCATTACAAGCACCAGCCACAACAGAAGCACCAGCCACGGCACAAGAAGATACTCGCTCTGTGCATAATGATGAGGACATCAAGCGCATCCAAACGCTCCAAGAGCAACTCGATGCCCAAGCCGCAAAACTCAAAACGATTACCGACCTTCTTTTTAAGAATGGGGCAATTTAGCAACTGATTATAAAATATAATATTATATTATTTTATAACCTGTCTATTATGGAAGCAAGTTCAATTTACGCTCTCTCGTCTATTGGTAGTGCTATAGCTGGGTCACCAGCCTCATCTGTTTTGGTGGGGTGGATTTCTCATTGGTGGGCCAAGCGAAAGCTCCGTCGTCGTGTCTCTGCTTTGTTGATGATGAAGGGTGTATCAACATTATGCAGCAAGCTTACAACTGCCGATGTCCTGTTCTTGGATGTCGATAAGTTATTTCAAACCCTCAATCTCCCTAGTGAGGCAGGCGAGGCGGTGTCTCGTAACCCTGTTGATATTGTCCTGTCTTACCCCACCATCCGCGCTCACGTGGTTAATATCTCGTCGGTATTCAAGGGCAAGATCGTTCTTGTAAGCAAATCTCTCGAGCTTCTCCGCGCTCTCCCTGTTAAAGCGGAGAACATCACGTTCGCCTGCTTCTCCAAGCAGATGGAAGAGAACATCAAGATCATATTCTCTAGTGAAGTAGAGCATCACGAAGCAGAGGTACAGAAGTATCGTGTCCTGCGGGAGATTCCCGAGTCACAAATGTTTGTCGCCGATAGTTTAGCAGACCTGTATAAGAAGGCGGAGGAATTATACGGTGTCAAAAGATTACAATTATAAAAATAAAATGAGACTGATTATCGTCTCGGTTTATTTACTGTTCGATTAAACAGAATGAGACCATATTACGTCACAACCCATTAATTAAACAAACTTTACCTATTTTATCATAATAATACTAATAAGATTAAAGTAAATAACATTAAAGAGGTATTAAAATCGATTTTAATACCGTTTTAGTATCATTTAGTTTAATTTACAGTCTATATATTAGTATTTGGTTACTTTATTAGTTAAAATCAGTTTAATTATTACTTTGTTACGGTAAATGCTCTCATATTTTTTCGAGACAGTAAATAAATTACATCACACCACACCCCGCCACGACGAACGCGACAGCGTGAGGAGATATGAGAGCATTTATGATGTGAGATGATACAGGTTCGTGAGAAATGCGTTTATTCAAATATAAATAAATTATTTGCGACGACGAGATTTTTTCGCTTCATCCATCATAACAGCACCAGCAACATTAAATCCATCTTCTAAATCATAGTAGGAGTCGAGCTTTTCGAGCGTATCTCCACCATCCTTATAAAAATCTGTGATGAATGCAGGACGACCCGCAATACGGTCAGCACGAACATAGTTAAATGATTTCGCTGCTTCAGCCGCGTTATACATGTAGTTCTGATACATACCAGCGTAATTGGTTTGGATATTGCTCAACCCCTTCGAAACTGACGAGTCGGTAGATGCGTTGGTATTATCATACGTAAGCGTCTTTCTTGCGGTTGGTTTCATTTCGGCATTCGTTCGAATCGCGAATGGGCTAAATAGATAGTCCTTAGGAAGCATTTTATATTAGTGATAGATTATAATATACCTAAATATTTGTCCGTTGTTGGCGTAATACAATTTTTGATATTTGAGTTTGATTTATTTTATACTCGTCAGCAAGTTTTGTTTGGGTTATTCCACCAGCACTCCATCTCTCCCGTATCTCCAACACTTGTTCATCGGTAAGAGATACGTTTGGGTTTTTCATACCGAGATTATTTGGTGAGCGTTTTCTATCAACCATATCTTTCATATTTTCAGCATTTGTCCCTTCTCTTAAATGGTGTGGATTTACACATTTACGATTATCGCACGAGTGAAGAATATGTTTCCCTGTTTCAATTGGTCTTCCATTATGCAGTTCAAATGAGAACCGATGTGCTTTACAACCACCGCTAAACTTTCCTTCGACCTTCTTATAATGAATAATACCATATCCGAACTTATGTATTCCAGCAGTCCATTCCCAGCATTCATCGTCTCCTTTCTTATTAACACAACTCCAAAAGCGGACATCACGGGGAATATTAGGACTATACTTGGAAGTCATAGAAGAGTATATATAATATACTTACGCTTCTATTTAAATCAATTTTAACATATGTTACTATGCCTCAACACTTACCGACGCCGATGCAGGTGAATAGACAAGGCAGGACGTGGTCATAGCAGCCAGTAAAACGTTGCCGCTTGCCTCGGTGAAGTTCTGGTTGTTGAAGACAATATCAAGACCAGATCCTGCAGTGGAGACGCCTGTCAGCTGACCGTCCTTGTAGCCCTCGCCGTTCAGGGACAGGCGTTGGTAATAGACGAAATTCTCGTTGAGGAAGGCAAGACGCCTATACTGGACGGTGCTGTCATCGCTGGCGGAAGAAAACAAAAGACCTGTGGAGTCGCGGTTGTTTCCGTGAAGACTGTCCTGAGTGATGTCAGCCACCTCAAAAGCGTTCTCAATCTGGGACCTTGGATACGAATCGCTGCCGCAGAGAAACTGTGCCTTCAAATCGGCAACATTCGCGAGAGTTCGGCCAGAATTGAAGCGGAACATAGCGGGTCTAACACCAGCAGCAGAAACGACGGGGGTGTTGTAGGCGGAAAGCAAAGGTACAGCGACCAGAGCATCGAGGCAGTTGGTATTCACCTGTATTTTAGGGGCTCCGCTGTTCGTCTGGATAAATGTGCGAAAATCTTGGTAGGGGAGACGGATTGGCGAGTCAGTTTGAGTGAGGCGGGAAGCGAGCAGACTTATATATTGGGGCGGCACACTCTGCAGGACTGAAACAGCGGCACGCATACCAGACACCCTAAAGCTGATGGCGTCAATCTGGGCGTCGGTTGCGGAACCATCACCAATCTTACGAGTACGGAGAATACCTTTATCCGCCAACTGAACCTGTATAGAGACCTGACCCCACAAGCTCTGATCGATAATGTTCTTGGAACGGGGGAGACCCAAAAAATCGTCCGCTGTCATATGGCAAGACTTAGAAGCGACAGCGGTGGCAGTCATAGCACGGAAAGCATCAGTCTCATCAGTTCCAAGCACGAACTCGATTGCGTTCTTGTTGAGTTTGGAGAACAGCCATTCGGTATTGCCAGAAGCGGCAACGAGAGCAGTATAGAGCTGGTGATAATGATTGCACAGAGCACCAGACACAGCACTTCCGCCGACCATGAAGGTCACCTTCTTGAAGTGTTTCCAACTTGCGGGGATCACGGAAGTAGCACCGTTGGCACCTGCAGTCATACCATCGACAGTCGCGGTATAATACAAAGAAAGCGTAGAAAGATCAACAATCTGGCGTGCTGGAAGATCGAAATGAAATGAATCACCGAAAGTTCCTGAATCACTTCCTAAAGGACGGAGGTTATTAATTCTCTGGAGCCTGCAAATAGAACTGCTCGCGCCATATCGCATCTGGGGGGGGATCACGGAAACATCAGCATTTACGGACATTTTATACTGTTATAAACTATAGTAATAAAATAAATTACGAAAATAAGTTCGTGATTTATTAATTATCGAAATAAAGTCCAATTACTTCTTTCCCATTTTCTCTAAACTAGCGTTGGCGAACATAATCTTTTTGTCGGCGGAAGCATCCGTTCGCTTCGCCATTTCTCCGATCTTGGGACCGTTGCGATCCGCCATAACTCCGATCTTGCTTCCGTGATTGTAGTGACTACCGACGTGGGGCATTTTCCTAAATAATTCTGTTATAAATTAATACTATATTTTTTATTGGTCTGAATTGCTAAATACTGGGGATGGAATCACTTTAATATCCTTCGGGTATATTGATTGTAATCTCTCGTCATCTACACTTATAGGTTCAGGATTGTCGCCGAATTTCTCCCTACACTCGTCCATCGTCTTAATATACTCTTCACGCTTATTAAACCACATCCATACATTCATGTTCATTATTGATGGATTACCATCTGGATACTCCGCTATAAGCTTATCCAACATCGCTAATTCTTCTGGTGTCTCGCAAAACATTCTCCTAAAACTTATTATATACTAATGGAATATTTTATTTAATTAGACTTCAATACCTTTCAATTTTCTTTTTGGTTTGGGTTTTTGCTTAAGTTCTCCTAAAGTCATACCTACTTGTTCCGGTGCTGGTCCGCCACCCGATGCCATCGCGCGCACAATATCTCCACCTGCACTCAATCCCTGACCTGTTAATTGCTCATAAATATTCCTCGCACGTGCTGAAGTTTTCTTCGGTTCAGATGCCGACGACGACGACGACGACGACACAGGTGCTTGTAATTGTGCCATCGATGCGAGACCACCAATAGATTGCGTAAATGATTGTTGCTGAGGTGCTTGTTCCGCTCCACCTTTTGGTGCCTTCGCCGCGCCCCCTTTTGGTGCTCGTCCTTTTAATATCTTTGCAGGTGGAAGTTTCGCAGTTGAAAGCGACCTACCATATTGTTCCTGTTGGTATTGGGCTAGTGTTTCAGTAGTTATAACAGGGAATTGACTTGCCGAAGCAACTGAACCAATATCTTCGCTTGATGCTATAGATGATATACCCTCTGGTGGGGCACCGAGATATGATGGTGCTTGTGATGATCGTAATGACTGTAATGGTCCTGCACCTTGTTCTCGCATAGTCTTAAATAATTGATTAGCACCTTGGAGGCGTAGTTGTTCAGTCAATCGCCCTTCTATTCCGCTGGTTTCTTTCATCACAGTCTTACGGATTTCTTCGGTTGTTTTTTCGCTTGTTTGCGGTTGTTGTATTACGATTGTCTGGGGTTGTTGGGGTACTGGTGCTGAAAATGCCGAAATAGGCGATGACTTGAGAGGTTCAGCACCTTTTAACCGTAACGATTTTTGTGCTACTTGGCGCGCGACAACCGCCTCTGCCACCTGTGTTGCAAATGACTTGTCCGCTTCTCCCGTCGATGCGAATCGTGCAGGGGTTTGTTGGATTGTCGGCGCGCCTGTGCTTGGACCGCTGAGGTAAGAAAGTAATGCCTCAACTGATTTAGGTAATCGACTTCCCGCCTTTTTTTTTGCGACACGCTTCTTACGTGGAGGTTTAGGTTTTGCCATTAGAATATAATATACAAATATATATATATATAAAGTATTATAAATTATATGGTTTTACAATTAAAGAAGGTTTCTAAATATGTCAATAAACTAATCAAATCCAAAAAAGGTTACGAGTTTCCAAATTGGAACCTGACAAAGAATAACAACTTCTGGTTTAATATCACGATTGGTGCCCGTGGGTCGGGTAAGACTAATGCAATTCTCTCGCTCCTAAAAATCGAACAGGATGGTATGCTGAGCGGTGAGAACCATGTGCATTGGGTTTCGCCCACCCACGACCCCAAGGTGGAAGAGTTCGCTGAGAAATATGGAGATAATATGACATTCTACGATGACCTTAATATTAAGACATTCAACGAGGTTATAGCCACAATCCGAGAGAAGACGCTCGAGTGGAAGCAGAAGAAGTATATATTTGATCTATTTGAAAAGTATTTGAAAAATGGTGACGGTGATTTACAGGCAGAGGAGTTAGAGATTTTATATAATAGTGGAATGATGGATGATGATATTGACCATAAAGAACTCATCGATGATTTCAACCACATCCATCCAGCTCGTCATTCTCTCATAATAGATGATTCGATGGGTTCGCCCTTGATTTCATCATCACAATCCAAGCAGGGTAAGGAGTTTGTCCGATGGGCAATTAGGCACCGCCACGATTTCACGAACCTTTTTATACTGGCGCAGGCCTACCGTGGTATATCACTCCCGCTTCGAACTAATGCAAACAATATTATTCTATTCCCCTCGAAAGACCGTGCAACATCCAAGTCCATCTTCGACGAATTCTCATCTGTATTTGATGGTAAGCGACAGAATTATATTGATACTTTGGATATGCTGGATAAGACACCCGTCGGTGATTTCCTTTTCATATACTACGATAATGATAAGTTCCTACGACTTGGATTCGACCGTAAAATAACATTCAAGGATGGCGAAGTTAGTGATGAAGAAATACCTAAAAAAGAATTGCCTGTTTAGGAATATTATTTTTTATATATGTATATTATAAATAATATGTCAAATCTCTCGGAAAAGACTTTGGTTAGTTATAAATCTACCATCAATTCGATTCATAAACAGATTGGGCTTGGAGCAACCGCCCCTAATGATAGTGCAGCTTGGATTGAGAAAAATCTCTCGGCAGTAATGAAATTGATTAATGAAACTGAAAGCAAACACACGGCCAAGAACCGTGTTGTCATCTTGAAGATTTGGGCGGATATGTTCTCTCTACCCGATAAGGTCATCGGCGTCCTTGATAAGAAAATGTATGAACTTGTTGATGAAGTTAATGGAAGTTACGCATCGAATAAGATGAATGATAAAATTGCAGAGAACTGGAAGTCCATCGATGAGATACGTGAGAAAGTAGAGGTGCTTAAGAATAAATTGCCTGAACCCAAATACATCGATACATATAAAGAATATATCCAATTGATGCGATATTTGTGCCTTTTATTTCACACCTACTTGCCTCTCCGTAATGACCTCGCGGATGCTCGTCTGATGGAGCAAATGCCTGATGATGACGATGTTGATGGCAATTCAAATTACATTATCATAAACCGTAAATCAAATAAGGGGAAACTCCATCTCCTAGCATACAAGACTCGTAAGGAGTATGGATCTAAGATTTTGGATATACCAAGTGATGTTGTTCGAGAGATTGTTAAATACTGGAATGTAATCAAACACTTTAGTTATGATACAGATGGATGGTTTATAATCAAGGATGGAGTTGGGGCACCAATCTCTCGAGTCTCTTATACCAAGATGCTCAACTCCGCATTCGCAGGTGACGGTGTTAAGGTCTCGAGCACGCAAATTCGTAGGGCAATAATAACGGATCTTTATGCACCAACCGAGGATGAGTATAAGAAGAAAGCTGATTTGGCGAACGTGATGGGGCATGCAACATCTACAGCTGCTTTAATATACGCCAAGGTTTTGCCTGATAAATTAAAGAATAAATAAAAATGATATAAATATAATATGTCCCATATATATAAAAAATGAAAGGTTATATATACGAGATTGTTTCACCTAATTTTGAAAAACGATATATTGGTTGTTGTATTCAAAATGGTCGTGGTAGAGATACACTTAAGGAGCGATTTCATCATCATAAAGGGAAACATAACGGTACAACATCTCGTTATGTAATTGAAAAAGGTGACGCTGAAATACGATTGATTGAATGTAACGAAGTAGAAAATATTCAGGAATTACGAGTTAGGGAAAGACAGCATATATCATCTCGTAGAGATGAGTTAGTTAATGAAACATCAATATATAGTAGTCCAAAGGAACAAAAGGATATATATATAAAAGAACACAAAGACGAAAAAAGAGCATACGATATTGAATATCGTGCTAAAAAAAAAGAACACGATAATACAAGATTTACTTGCGAGTGTGGTGGAACATATATGTTAAAACATAAAAGCACACATTCTAAAACTAAAATACATACAAACTATTTAGGAAAATTAACAGTTTAATTTTTATCTGTTAGTATAATATAAAAGATAAAATGCCTATTAGTGATAGTGAAAAGAAGGTCTTACTCGAGAGACTGGAGAAGGCACGTATTGCCAAGCAGGCGAAGGCAGCCGAGGCAAAGAAGGCAAAGGAGGCGAAAGCGGCACCTGCCCCCGAA
>Ga0247722_10001888_pt1 | contig 11222 bp, 15 predicted proteins | sample MSEWelMarce3H_FC_FD_189094 | JGI IMG/M metagenome (GOLD analysis project Ga0247722, IMG submission 189094) | Subsurface sediment microbial communities from gas well in West Virginia, United States - MSEEL Well Study Marcellus 3H_FC | ecosystem: Environmental > Terrestrial > Deep subsurface >...
TAACAGAATGTATTTAATATATAGTAGAGGATTATAATGGGTAAATTAGTAAGTAGTTTCGCTAATATTTTCACAGGAGCTGATGAAACTAAAGCAGCTGGGGAACGGGCTGCAGAACAACAGCGTCAAACTGCTCAAGGGGCTGCATTTAGACCAGTAGGAATGACTACTCGGTATGGATCGTCTCAATTCACTCGTACAACTGATCCTACTACAGGTCTTCCTTATATCTCATCTGCTGGGTACACTGCTTCTCCTGAGTTAGAGGCTTTGCAGAATCAACTGTTTGGTGGGTTTGGTGGAGGTGCTAACTTTGCTCAACAACAAGCACAACAGTTTGGGGCTCTGTCTCCTGCTTCTCAGCGAACCTTTGGTATAGCTGAAGACTACTTAGCTTCTTCTCCTGAGCAAGCTAGACAAGACTACATGCAGACTCAACAAGCTGCCTTAGCTCCTGGTCGTGAACAACAATATGGTGCTCTTCAGAACAGATTGTTTCAGACTGGTCGTGGTGGATTAGCTACTGGCGGTACAATGGCTGGTAACATGCAACAGACTAACCCTGAACTAGCTGCATACTATAATGCCTTAGCTCAGCAAGACTTACAGTTAGCTGCAGGTGCTGAACAAGCTGCACAACAACGTATTGGTTTTGGTATTGATCTATATGGTAGAGGTGCTGGATTGCTTGGTACTCAAGCACAAGGACTGAGCAGTGCTTACTCTCCATTACAGACTCAGTTAGGTCTGTCTGGTCAAGTAGAACAAATGGCTCAGATGCCGTATCAGTTAGGTATTCAGTTAGGTACTGCCCAACAACCTGGTCAACAGCAAGGTGTACAAGCTCTTACGCAAGCTGCTCAGACTCAATATGGTGCTACTCAAGCTGCTAATGCTGCTAATGCTCAGTTCTGGGGTGGTTTAATTAGTGCTGCAGGTTCAGCATACGCTGGTGGCGGTAAAGCACCTGCTAAACCAGTTGCTTAAGGTATAAGGAAAATATAATGGCTATTGCTCCAAGTTTTAGTACAGGTTTATTAGGATACGATCCTTTAGAACAACAACGTCAACAACAGAAGCTGTGGGCTGGTATGTACAGTCAAGCTTCATCTCCTTATGAGAAGATTGGAATGGGTGTTGGTCAACTAGGTGCTGCTTTAGTTGGCGGTCTCATGGGTGACAGTCCTCAGCAGAAGAAAGAGAAAGTTGTAGCAGATATTAAGCAACAGGCTGATGCACAGTTTACTCCTAACAGTCCTGAGTACTTCCGCTTTGTAGCTGAGAACTTACCTGCAGAGTATTCTGATTCAAAAGCCTATGCGATGCAAGAAGCAATGAAAGCACAAGCAGCTGCTGAAAAGACTTACTTAGAAAGAGTTAAGACAGTTACTGAAAACCCACAACAGTTAGGTATTGTTTCTGCTCCTATTACTGCTCAGGCACAAGCTCAGATTGCTAAGATGTCTGCTGGTGGACAACCACTAAATGAACAACAGATTACTGCATTACAAGCTTCTCCTCAGTATCAACAGTTAGTAGGCTTAACGTCTGCTCAACAAGCTGGTGTAGCTAAGCAAGCTCCTGTAATTAATGAGCAAGTTAATCAAGGCTTGTATGCACAAGCTCTTAGAGAAGCTGGTGGAGATGCTGAAAAGGCTGCTATTATCTATAATGCAAGAGAACAAGCAGAGAAAAGGAAAGTGGCTGAAGCTGGTGTAGCTCCTGCACCTGGTAATGTTCCTTTGAATGTTTTGAGTCAGGCTATAGATATTACCAATCAGTATACTAAAGCCCCTAAACTAGCTTTAGATAATATCGGTCGTATTGCTGCTATTGGAGAGCAGGTTAAAAAGAATCCTACTGTACTTCCACAGTTTAGACGTGAGTTAGTTAAGCTTGCTGGAGACAGTCAGATCGGTCAGAATGAAGTTAAGGCTATTTTAGGTTCTGATGGTTTTGCGTCTGATGTGATTAACGGTGTTAATAGCTTCTTAACTGGTGCTCCTACCAATGTTAAGATTGATGATGTTCTAAGAGGTGTAAAAGCTCTTGAAACCTACTCAGCAAATCAGTATGAGACAGGAAGACAGAAAGCTAAGACAGTTCTAGATCAGGGTCGTATTGCTCCTGAGACACGAGATGCTATTTTACCTCCTGCTTATCAGATGCCTAAAGCACCTCCTAAAGTTGGTGAGATTCGTGGTGGATATCGCTTCAAAGGTGGTGATCCTGCAGATAAAAACAACTATGTTAAGGTACAATAATGGCGAATCCTTGGGAAGAATATCAAGCAGCCCCTGCAAAGACAGGAACTGTATCTGTAGAGCCTTGGACAGAGTATCAAGGACAGGTTGTTGATCAACCTACTCGTGAAGATAAGATCAGTAACTTTCAGTACATTGCTAATCAAGCTAAACTAGGTCTTACAGATAGCCTTGTTTTAGGTGAAGCTATCATTGATACCTTTGTTACTGATCCTTTTGCTAACCTAGTTGGTAAAGGTGCTAAAGGTGGTATTGTTGAGCGATTTGGTAAGAATGTAAAGCGTCTACAAGAAGCTGCTGGTACTGTTACTGGTGCTCAAACAGAGATGCCTCCTCCTAGTGCTGTTGCTGAAGTAGTTGGTAGTGGTGCTCGTATGCTTGCAGATCCTTTAGGATACTTAGGCACTGGTGCTTTAAGAGCAGGTGCTTCTGTGGCTGAGAGAGTTGCTCCTGTTGTAGGAAGAGCTGCTGGTTTATTTGGTATGGGTGGTGCAGCTGGTGGTGGTGGTATTGTAGGTCAACAAGCAGAGAAAGCTATTACTGGTGAAGATACAGGGACTGGTAAGGCTATCGGTCAAGTAGCTGGTATTGCTGCTGGTATCACTCCTGCTGCAGCTTTAGAGACTAGTATCAGTACTTTATCTAACTTTGCTAAGCAACTTAAAAGCAAGTATGACATGGTTAAAGCAGATCCTGATGCAGCCAGTAAATCATATGCTACTGGAGCAGCTAAACGTCTAATAGACCTCATAGCTAAGAGCACACCTAGTAAGAATCTTGATGCTATTATGGACGAGTTCAAACGTGTTGGACAGGTAGTAGGTACAGGTGATGTTCCTTTACTTGTATCAATGAGCGATAATCCACTAGTTCAAACAGAAGTAACTCGTTTAGTTAAAACTTATCCTGGCATACGACAAGAAATTGACAACGAATTAAATACATTTTTACAGAACGTAGATCAAAAGAATATTGATCTGTTTGGTAATCGTTACACACCTATCTCTGGTGCTAAGACTCCACTAACAACTCAAATCAACAAGAACATTAAACTTCGTCAAGCAGTGGATGATAAGCTAGATGATTTGACTACTCGTTTTCCTGAGCCTGATAATGTTCAGTTAGGTCTAGATACTCAAAGATTGGTTGACATCCGTTCTAAAGCTGCTAAAGCAGAGATGACACCTATGTATGAAGCTATTAAAGATGGTGCTTCTAAAGCTGGTGCTACTTTGCCTGATACAGGTGTTCGTGATATTCACAGCTTTGTAGTAGCAAACAACATGCAAGATATCTTTGGTCGTCGTACTCGTCTAGATAATCTCATAACTAAGAACTTTGCTCCTCAGAACGGAGAGTATTTCCCTGCTAGATTTAAGGATGTTATCTCGCTAAAGGAAGAGATTAATCGTGTTCAACGCTCTGTAAAGATGGACGAAGTAGCTAAGATGCGTCTCAATGAGTTAGAGGACGTAGTTGATGCTGCTCGTCAACAGATTCCTGGTAATTGGAATCAAGCTCTGATGAATGCTGATAAACAATACTATGAGAAGATTGGTGTTCCATTCGGCTCACAAGGCATTAAAGACATTGGCTCTAGAAAGTATGCAGATCAAGTAGCACCTCAGATTGTTAAGTCTCCTGAGACTCTACGTCAATTCTTAAAAGCTGGAGGTAACGAAGGTGTTACTATTGCTGACAATGCAATCATGTCTGAAGTGTACAAGAAAGTAATCAAGAACGATGCTGTAGATCCAAGAGCACTAGCTAAGTATATCAAGGATAAATCTGCTGTTATTGATCAGATTCCTGGTATGCGTGAGAAGCTACAAGCCACTCTATTTGACGACAGCACTCTTAAGCTTGCTCGTAAGGATTTAGATGACAAGGTTGCTTTAGCTGAGAAGCAAGTTGCTGATAACTTTGTTTTAAGTGTTAAGGATTCTGATGGTATCTCTATCCCTAACTACTCTGAACTAGCTAGTCGCTTATTCACTGATCCTAGATTCTTTGGTAAGATTACTAAGGACTTGTCTCAGTTGGATAAGAAGACCTCTACAGCTGTAATGCGTAACATTCAAGCTGAAGTAGTAGAGAAGGCTCGTAACAGCACTGATGGTGGTATTGGTTTCTTAACCAGTCCTAAGAACAAGGCTGTTATTGAGAAAGTATTTGGTAAAGGATATCAAGAAGAAGTAAAAGATATCTTAACTATGTCTGATGCTCTACAGAAAGCAGATACCTCTAAGATAACAGCTGCAATTAAAACAAGTGATTTAGACGTTCTTGGTCAGCTTGTTCCTGGTTTAGATGTTCCGTTTGTTGCTTCTACATTACGAGATAAAATTTCTAGCCACTTTCAGAAGGCTGTAAGGCTTCTTAGTAGAGCCAAAACAGCTCAGTTAAGGACAGACACTGACGAAGCTATCAAACAGCTTCTAATGGATCGTGATGGAATGAGAAAAATACGAGAAGCTAAAAACACTATGGACTTTAAGCTACAGAACCCTGCTAGTTTAAAACAAGTAGTGGATGCTCTTGATTCTACTCTACCACGCTACATGTATGGTATTGTTAAAGAAGCTACTCTACCAGAGGCTGCTCCACAAGAGCCACAACAGAATGTACCTTTCGGGAGCTTCGTACAATAATGGATCCAATTACACTACTAGCAGCGTTTGCTCCTTTAGCGGTTGATTTAGGTAAGTCGTTAATTGCTAAGTTTGTAGCACCAGACACATTTAAACCAGCCACTATAGAGCAATACACGCAGATTAAACAACTAGATTTAGATATGTTCAAGGCTTTAAACGAGGCTGGTGGCTCTAACCCATCGTACTTGTGGGTAGAGGCTATCATCAGGCTTCAACGTCCTCTGGTGGTCGCTATAGCCCTCGGAGCATGGGCTTATACACACGTTGCTGGTGTCCCTTCTCCTGAAGTAGACAACTTTGCTGCTATTGTAGGTTTCTACCTATTTGGTGACAGAACTATGTTCTATGCTAAGAACGGAATTGCTAAGTGAAACTCACTGAACACTTTACCTTAGAAGAATTAACTGTATCTGAATTGGCTGAACGTAAGGGATTAGACAATACCCCTAATGCTACTGAGATTACTAATCTAATGAGGACTGCTCTGTTGTTAGAGCAAGTAAGGGAACTGCTTAAAAAGCCTATTATGATTAACAGTGCTTTTAGGTCTAAGGCAGTTAACGATGCTGTTGGATCTAAGGATTCTAGTCAACATCGTATTGGTTGTGCTGCAGATATAAGAGTGCCAGGAATGACCCCTAAACAGGTCGTAGAGGCTATCATTGCTTCTGATATACCCTATGACCAAGTGATTAGAGAATTCGACTCCTGGACTCATATAAGCGTTACTAACACTACTGCTAATAATCCAAGAAGACAAGCCCTTATTATTGATAAACAAGGAACTCGTCTTTACTCTTAGTTAGATACTCCAGCTATCCCCTTTTAAGAAGGATGCCATAATCCTTACAATACCTAGGTCAATGACTAAGTGAGTAGCATCGTCTTCCTCTATGTTAACATACTCAACCCCTATCATAAATCCCATAATAAAATGTAGTTCTACTATCATATCTTTTCCTTGTTAGATTTCACAACCACCTGCAGTACAGCTCAGCATTTGTGCTCCTTCGACATTATCGTCATACTCCTTGAAGTTCTCCCAATCTACTGTAGTTGGTACTAGTAACTTCAATCTGTTGTAAGCTTCTTCATCACAGTCCTCATAAGGTGCTTGCTTATAAGTACCACCATCCATCGGCAAGAATGACACTCCAGTTACTTCATCAAAGTGTTTGAATGTCCAAGCCCCCACATCCATCCATTCATTCTCTTTAACAGAGATTGTTACTGATGGTTTATGCTCACAGTAATGACGCTGGAAAATCAACCACAACTTCAAATGCTGAATCGCAGTTAAGTCTTCACGCAGTAGTCCACCTTCAGCTACTTCTACAGGGAAACTAAATACTGTAGTTGACTCAGGTTTCATCACACAAGGCTCTGCTACAAAACCAGCTTGAATCATAAACTGTGTCAGTGGGTCTTTGTTATCAGCTCTGACACGACGTATATAATATTTACTATGCTGAGGATGAATGCCAGAGGCGGTAGAGCAGAGCTGACTGACTGTCCCTTCTGGTTTGACAGCAGTAACAGCAACACTCTGATTAATTCCAATAGCGTCAGCATAGAAAGCATTAGTAGACACAGCAATATCACGTAGTTTCTCCAATCTAGCAGGTAAATCTACATCATCAGGATTATTCAACAAAGTGTTATCACAGATACCAGTCATCGACACACCTAAGAGTGCTTCTTCTTCAGTGTTCTTTTGCCAAATCTTACGCAAGTAAGGGAAGTCTGTTAACGATGCTTGAAAAGTCCCCAGGATTGTAGCAAGACGAATCTTATCAGCGATAGTATCTTCAGTATCATCAGAGCGAATGATGCAACTAGACAGATTACAGAACTGGTAAGGACGTAGAATGATTTCCGAACATGGGTTTGTTCCAAAGTCATAAGACGCATCACGTCGTCCATTCTTAGCAGCTTGCACCTTAGAAGCATCACGATTGAAGATTCCACGCTCTCCACTATGTGACTCATAAATAGAACTCCACTCTCTCATGAACTGTCCAATAGATGGTGTCTCTAAATACGAAGCTGAGTTATTAGCTAACGCACGTTGAGCTTGACCATCCCACCAATTACCTGCCTTAGCGTGTGCCATCTTATCATCAGATAAGTCTGACAAGCTAATCATTGCACTTCTTCTGACTCCACCCACAACAACAACTTCCCCGATTTTGCACAGAATATCATGACATTCAAGGGAAGTGAGACGACGACCTGCTGCTCCTTTAAACTTGGCGACACAGAACCTATAAAGTTCTTCCAAAGGTCCTGGTCCAGAAGCTCTACCTCCGAAAGTCTTGAGTCTAGCTCCTGCAGGGCGAACTCTAGATACGTCGAATTTTGGAATCTCGCCAGCATACAAAAGAGCCAAGAGTTGGCGAAGTGATTTTGCCCATCCTTCTTTAGAATCCGACACAACAATAGAACTCTTACTATCAAACAACTGCTCAGGCACTTCAGGTAACTTCTTGACATACTGTTGCTCCACAGAGAAACCGACACCAGTGCCACAGAGGAGGATATACATCGCTTCGTCAAAGGCTTTAGGGTCGTCAATAGGTAAATAAGAACAATTGAATGCAGCCACGTTCTGACGCTCTAACGCAGCTCCTGCTGTCATTACTGCTCTCATGCTTGGTACTACAGATAAATCGTTTACAGCTTGTTCTAGCTCTGCACGTAGCTCTTTAGTCAAGGTGTAGTTCTGCTTTGTTGCTAGGTGCTTCTCCATAAAATCAAAGTATCGTGCTACTGTTTCATTCCAGTGCTCACGACGACCTTTATCATCTAGGTAACGACTATATCTTGATTTAGCAATAAAGGTGTTGTAAGGTGTCATACTGTATGCTGTCATTCTTCTTCCCAGTCTACTTCTTTTAGAAGTCTATTATAATTATTCTCAATGATATCACTAAAGGTCTCAACTAAATCTTCTGAAGCTATGTCGAGTAGCTCCAGAAGTATTACTTCATCTAGACTCTTCAACCGTTCTTTTAACTCTGGCAGTGTAAGAGTATTCACAGTTTACTTCTTTGCTTTCTGTTTAACTGCTACTGGCTTAACTTCCATACACTTCTCAGCGAATGTAATAGCTTTCTCAGTAGCTTCTAACAATGCACGTAATTGTTTCAGTGACTCTTGTGGTTTGAAATCAGATACCCACAATTGTGTTGACTCACGTAGTCCAGTTTGTAATGTAAGATCTACCCACCAATCAGCAGCATCTTTAAATCCACCATCTACATTAACAAATGAATTCTCTCCTGGAAAGAACTTGTTAAACTTAATTGAATCTTTTACTTTCTTTTCATCACCAAACATTAGTAGCTCCCTTAGTTGTTTATGGTCTAACATATATTATACACCTATTTGTTGTAGTTGTCAATCATTCGTTGCAGATACCACTGTGCTTTCTTGAGATCTTCAACTCCGTTCTTGTGCTTCCATCGCCAAAGATACTTTATAGCGTTGCCAGTACACATAGCTTCCATTCCATCTAAATCTTTCACCACTTGTGCAATAGCATCGATACATTCTATGTCTCCTTGAGTATAGTGTGCAGGAGAGTTAACCATATCTTTATCATCTGCCATTGTCATCTGTTGCAATCTCTTGAAATATTCTTCAAGAGTTATTTCTCCATCACATTCTACTGATTGTCTTGCTTTATGAAAAGGTTCAGCTTCTTCATGAGAACACGTTTTATAAGGAGGAGGACATACTGTAGTCCCTGGAAAATCTCTGTAACTCCAATCCATTATAGATACCTCTTCTTAAGAAAATCTAGAGACACAAACATCTCATCAAAGCAACCATCATTAACCTCATGCAACACTACAATACCTCTCCAGTAGTTATTACCTTGTGGACCCATATACCCTTCGTCATGCTCATAGCAACTACCAGCTATAATGCTCGTAAGAGTTTTGCCGTCCGCTCTAATAGCGTAAGCAACTTGTCTGCCTTGTTGATGACCCACGACGCAAGACTGATGCTTCTTCGAGATGATAGCTGCTGCCGATCCAACTGGACGATTAAGTGCTCCTGCAGTAACGTAATGGGCATATAAAACACCATCAACAATAATTGGACACTCAAACGGTAGCACTTCCCAACCAGCTTTAGCATATCCAAGATCCTCTATTGAGATAGTCCCATCAAGCATTGAATCGTTCTCTACTGCACGATCTATTCTATGCTCATGGTTACCTAGTGTTAATATCATACGTGGCTTGTAGACCTTCTCCTTGTTCCTACGCTGTCGTTCCTGTAAGGTACGTAGTGGCTTGAGAAGAATGTCCATTGCTGCATGTGTCGCCTGTATGTCATGCTTATATCGTCTACCTTCAAACGATTTCTTTCCTTTGTCGTAACTGGAGAGACTTGGCATGTCCGCAAAATCGCCAATGTTAATAATAACATCAGGACGTTTCTTAACAATGTAGTTTCCAATCGCTTCAAGGAATGAGTAATCATGATCTGGTTTTACTTGTACATCAGGGATTATTAGATGTGTCGTCAAAGTAAGTTCCTCCGATTTGATATCCATATAAAGCAGACAACGCACGATTAAATACTGCAGTCGCTTCTTGATAAGCAGATCCATCAGGTATAGTTGTATTAACTACAACTGCTGTGCCTTCAGGTTCATTCTCATACTCTGTTAATGTAATATTGATTCTCATTTGTTTCCTTTCACTAGTAGAAGTACATCTACCTGGTGTTTTAAATCGTTAACTTTCTGTACTAAATCAAAGAAGTGCTCTGCATCTACAAGGGCTAGTGGCTTACTGTTATTCTGTTTCAAGATAACTAGTGGCTCAACTAATCCATGAGTCTTCGCTTGCTCATAATCCTTATATACTGCTATAGCTGCACGATTCTTACATTCAATACAATAGTTTACTAAAGACCTAGCTGCTGAAGATAACTGCACATCCTCACCTCCAGCTCCCATGCTTGTACTTCTGCAATCATCCAGCGTCAGTGTTGGGAATCTTTGAAGTATCTGATCCCTTGCCCACTGCTGTAGCTTTCTTCCCTTTGCTTTTGCTGAGCTTGGCTTCAAGTTTAATTACCTTTCGTTTAACTATCATCTGCTTAGGGATAGTAATGCTGTTATTGCACATACCATCTGTGATAGTACCTGCTAGTTCAATCTGTTGGTCATCTTCATATACAACGAACCCAACAGTCTTACATTGCAAGTCTTCTCGCTTAGGTTCGTGCCATTCTCCCTGAGCCAGTGCATCCAACCACTCAACTATTACTAAACTGGAGGCTGCCACATTTGGTTTGGTTCTCTTCGTATCCATAGTAGCTGCCCGTTCTCCAAGACTCGCTTGTCGTCTCCCTTGTAGGCTTCGAGTACAGTAAGATACATCTCCTGTTCGTTTTTGCATTCTTTAAGTAGCCTTTCCGCTTTAACTGTTCCAATGCCTTTGATACCGATGATATTGTCAACTCGGTCTCCCATTAGTAGTTGTTTATAAAAGTTTTTAATGCCTTGTTCTTCTTCAATAAAATAGAATTCATTCTTAACAAAGTTGAAGTGATCTCCTCGGAGCATGTCTAAATCTTTATCAATAGAACAAATACAATACTCACCTACTTGATGTTCATATGCTGCAATACCAATAGCGTCATCTGCTTCCTGGTCTTCAATCATTACAAACCCCCATGCTTTCTGCATGTAGTCTCTAAGTACTTGATAATGCTTAGGCTTAGCAGCTTTACGATTACCTTTGTAAGGTGCAGTAACAGCTATGTCATTCCTAAAGTTCTTCTTACCAGTCAGATATCCCTGATACTCGTTAAAGTTATGATAAAGAAGCATGTCCTCGATAAACTCACTACATCTAGCTAACGCAATTGACTCTGGTTCTTCTTCAGAACTAAAGCCAATGCGATAGACTAGTATGTCCCCATCAATCAGGGCTTTAAACATTAAAGAGCTTCTTCTTCCAGGTCAGCTAAGTTCACACCTTCAGGTCTGTACTCAATCAACTCCTTGATGATAAGCTTACTGACACCTACTCCAACACCCTTCTTACCTTGGAAGTTGTAATCGTAAGGCTTAATCAAAGCTACTGCTTTAGACCCATTAGCTACCTTAGACTTGATAAAGTTACCCTGCTCATCTACTGCAGTGATAGGATAGAGTTTGCTCTTAGCAGTGATGTAGAAGCCTTGATCTGGTTTCTTGGCATCGTTCTTTACGTTGATACCCATGTCCATCAAAGTCTTAACAGCATCCTTACTTAGATTGCTCAAGTCTACTTGATAC
>Ga0247722_10001889_pt1 | contig 11218 bp, 5 predicted proteins | sample MSEWelMarce3H_FC_FD_189094 | JGI IMG/M metagenome (GOLD analysis project Ga0247722, IMG submission 189094) | Subsurface sediment microbial communities from gas well in West Virginia, United States - MSEEL Well Study Marcellus 3H_FC | ecosystem: Environmental > Terrestrial > Deep subsurface >...
TCAAAACCAAAGCAGAAATCAGGTGGAATACCATTGAAGAGGTAAAGGGCATTGGCATGAAAGGAACAGACAAGCAAGGAAATGTTTTCTGGGCAGGATCCTACAAAATTGCAAAGGAGCTCACGCAGGAATCCAACCACAATGTATACCTGCTGAAAAATGAAACCTTGATCGGGTGGATAGATGTACAAGACGAACTGCGGCCAGAAGCAAAAGAGATCATCACATACCTTAAGAGCAAAAACCTTAAAACCATATTGCTGAGTGGAGACAGAAAAGAAAAATGTGACCATATCGCATCACAACTGGGAATAGACCTGGTCATTGCAGAACAAAGTCCGGAAGAAAAGTTAGCTACCATCGACAGGCTGAACAAAGAAACCCCAACAGCAATGGTGGGCGATGGCATCAACGATGCGCCTGCACTGGCAAAAGCCACCATTGGCATCTCCCTGAGTGAGGCGTCCCAACTGGCCATTCAAAGTGCACAGGTTGTGCTGATGAATTCAGGATTGAAGCCATTGCCAACTGCATTGGGACTGGGAAAACATACCTATATCACGATCAAACAAAATCTTTTCTGGGCATTTTTCTACAATATCATTGCAATACCTGTTGCAGCATTTGGACTGCTTACGCCAACCGTGGGAGCCTTGGTGATGGGACTGAGTGATGTTGTGCTGGCCATCAATTCAGTCAGGCTCTTCTTTAAAAAAGTGATCTGACCAAGATGAACCCCAACAAGACAACACCCAAAGAGATTTTATTTGATTATTGGGGACACCGCCAATTTCGCCCATCACAGGAAGAAATCGTTGATACGGTACTTGAAGGGAAAGACACCCTTGCAATACTTCCAACCGGAGGAGGAAAATCAGTATGCTTTCAGGTTCCTGCCATGGTTTTGGAAGGTTGTTGTCTTGTGATTTCTCCCCTTATCGCTTTGATGGAAGACCAGGTACAAAGGCTGAGGGAAATGGAGATTCCAGCATTGGCCATCATGTCTGGAATGACCTTTCAGGATACTGAAAACGCATTGGATGCTTGCATGAATGATGAGCTGAAATTCCTGTATGTTTCTCCCGAACGGCTGGAAACAAGGGCTTTTCGGTCCAGGCTTTCATCCTTGCCCATTTCCATCATTGCGGTTGACGAGGCGCACTGCATATCACAATGGGGTTATGATTTTCGCCCATCCTATTTGCACATTGCAAGTATCCGCGAGTCCTTGCCGAATGTCCCTGTCATCGCATTAACAGCCTCTGCAACAGCAAAAGTAAAAGATGATATTGCACTTCAGCTGAAGATGAAAAGTCCAACGGTTTTCATGGGCTCCTTCTCCAGAGAAAACCTTGCATATGCTGCTGAAAAATGTGACGATAAAATCAACAGAATTCTTGTCTTGCTGAAAGAAATAGAAGGATCGGGTATCATCTATTGCAGAACAAGAAGAAGAACCAAAGAAATCAGCGACCTGATTAGGCAGCATGGCATCAACAGTGACTTTTACCATGCAGGACTAGACCAGGAAACAAGGAAAGAAAAACAAGCGCGCTGGATCAATGGGAAAACCAGGATTATTGCCTGCACCAATGCTTTTGGCATGGGGATTGATAAACCAGACGTCAGGATTGTCATCCATGCAGATGTGCCGGACTGCCTTGAAAACTACTACCAAGAAGCTGGACGTGCAGGAAGGGATGGCAAGATCGCAAATGCTTACTTGCTTTACAGGGAATCTGAATTGCAGGAAATGAAACTGCTTCCCAGCATCAGGTTCCCAGAACTGAAGACCATCAGGAAAATATACCAAGCGTTGGCCAATTACCACCAGGTACCTACAGGATTGGGACAGGGGCGCTACTTTGATTTTGACATGGAGGATTTCATGGAAAAATTCAAGTTGGGCATGAATGAGGTTGTATACAGCCTGCAGGCCCTGAAACAAGAGCATATCATCACCTACCTGGAGCGGATATACATGCCTTCAACGGTTCAATTCATTGCAGACAAGGCATATCTCAATGACTTTGAAAATGGATATCCTGCACTAGAGCCAATAATCAAAGGATTGTTGAGAAATTATGCAGGCATTTTTGACATTATGGTTCAGATCAGCGAAACAAAACTGGCTTGGTTGCTGAAAAGAGACCTGATTACGATCCATGAGCAACTTGCCATACTCCATCGCGCTGGAATCATCCGGTACCAACCCAAAAAAGATACTCCGCAAATATGTTATTTGCAAGACAGGATAAAAGCGGATGAACTCAATATTGATCATGAATCTTACTTCAAACGCAAGATGGAATTTGTTCAGCGAATTGATAACATGATCAGTTATTCAAAATCCATGGACTGCAGGGCCATGTATATTGGAAACTATTTTGGTGATGATGCACTAGAAGATTGTGGAACCTGTGATGCATGCATGCATAAAAAAAACAGCCATACCAGCGTTGATGCATTTTCAGCAACTTCTCGAAAAATCATCGAATTGTTAGGAGAAAAACCAAGTACCATTGGGGCAATTGTAAAAGAATCAGGTTCAGCTGAATACACAGTGCGGGAAGTACTCAAAGCAATGATTGCAGAGGAAAAGGTATCAATAGATAAAACGGGATTGGTATCGATAAGGTAAAAAAAAAGGGCCCGGATAGAAATCCAGCCCGTTTTAAAATCCAATATCCTATGAAAAACCGCAGTGAAGATATACGTTTTCGATAAATTGTAAAAATAATGTGAACGAATTTCTACAACAAACCACAAATTGTTGATTTATAACACATTAGATATTATATTATTTAACCTGGGCTAAAGAATTAACCACCAAAAAGGGATTAGAACACGATAAATGAATATTGCTTTTATACATTTTCCCTGTTTAACAAAATTTTATTGGCCATCAGTTGATTATATCCAACTTTAATATTTTTATTTGTTGAAAACCTACTCATATGTCATCCCACACTAAACCTAGGATTCTCCTTTGCGAAGACGACCCAAATCTTGGAATCGTTTTGAAAAATTTTCTGGAACTCAATGAGTATGAAGTGATCCTGGAAAGGGATGGCAGGCTCGGACTGGCAGCATTCCAGCGTGAAAAATTTGACATTTGTCTGCTGGATGTAATGATGCCCAAAATGGATGGATTCATGTTGGCTGAAGAAATAAGAGACATTAACCCAGACATCCCCCTTTTCTTCTTGTCGGCCAAATCGATGAAGGAAGACCAGATTAAGGGATACAAGCTTGGGGCTGATGATTATATCACCAAACCTTTTGATTCAGAATTGCTGCTATTTAAAATAAAAGCAATCCTCAAAAGGAATGAAGAGCAGAACAGGGAGCAGGAAAACACTGAATACGATCTGGGAAAATACCACTTCATCCCAAAACTGCGTGAACTATCAGCTGACGGCACAAAAGTTACACTTTCTCCAAAAGAGAATGAGTTGTTGAAAATGCTCAGCGAATACAAAAATGACTTGCTCCAAAGAGAATTGGCCCTGAAAAAAATATGGGGAAATGATAATTATTTTAATGGAAGAAGCATGGATGTATACATCGCAAAACTGAGAAAGTACCTCAGGGACGATCCAAATGTTGAAATTGTCAACATCCATGGCAATGGGTTCAGGTTGATTGTGAAAGAGGCCTAAACTTCCTGATTAAACTTTTTAAGGGGCATATCGAATACCACGGTAAGCCCCTTTTCATTGATGAAATATATAGTAGCGCCCAACTCCTCGGCCCTTTTTTTCAAGTTGCTGATCCCATTTCCTCCACCCCTGGCCAAAGCACCCAGGTCCTGTTGCAATCCTACACCATGATCTGAAAAAGTTATACTGAGGCCTTTTTTAACACTGACATCCATTGATATTCCCTTCGTTCCTGAATACTTAATGGCATTGTTGACCAACTCTTTCATGATCATGAAAATATTCCTTCTTGACCTTCCACTGATGTATACATCGGGATAACGCTCGGGTTCTTTGATGTCCAATTCAATGCCTGCGTTTGTCAACGATGCTGAAATATATTGTCGGATATATGACATCATATTGGGCAGCTTATCATTGCTGATGTTCAGGGCCCAAACAATTTCATTCATGTCCTGAATCATCCTGTCCGAGGCCTCTCCGATCTTGTTCACAATCATCTTCCCTTTTGCATCAATATTGGCATCCTTCAGGATAGCGGTCATCAGATTCAATGCAGTGAGATTTCCACCAATATCATCGTGCAGGTCCATCGCTATTCTTACCCTCTCTTGCTCCAATATTTGTTTTTTCTCCAATACTTCTTTTTGTTTTGAAAGCTTTTTCCTGAAGTACCTGTTCACTGGAAAATAAACCAGGATCAGGATTAAAATCAACAAAAAAACCCTGAATAACTTTGCCTTAAAAAAGATGGGTAAAACTTCAAGCTTGACTTTAAACTGTTCAGACATGATACCACTGCGCTTACCCATAAGCTGTATTGTAATATCATAATTACCCGCATCAAGATTAAATAAGGACAAACTTTTCGATGTATTGCTGATATTCCATTCTCCGTCATCCTTCATTTTAAACCTCAATACAAAATCATTGTCATTGGAAAAATTCAGCGCAGAGAATTCCAAATTCAAGCTCTCATTATACTTTATCTTGAAGGATGGATTAGCCCTCAACAGATAGACGCTTGAATCACTCAGCGCCTTGCCATTTCTCATGACTTCATATAGCATCAATTTAGGCTTAATGACGCTCTGTTGTAAATTCCTGTAAAAAAAAGAAACGACTCCTTTGGTAGTGGCCATGAAGTATTCTTTTTTATCGATATCGTGGTCTACACCAATTTCAAATTCTTCGGATGGCAATCCGTCTTTTTTCAGGAATGTAGTGAAAGTACCTGTTGGGATGTGCATGATTGACATGCCCCGATTGGTTCCAATAAGAATTTTACTGTCCCTCATGCCATGTATGGAAGTGATGGAATTGGAAATCAATCCATCTTTCATGGTAAATACGCTGAGTTTCTTTCGTTTAAAATCAAAGCAAAGCAATCCATCACCCTCTGAACCCACCCAAAGATATCCACCACTAAACTCCATGTCGTAAACACTGAGCTTTGAAAAGTCAAACTTTTCACTGACCAATTGTTCAATATGAATGAATTCTTTTTCATCGTGAAATTTGATGGCAAATCCCCGATGATGTCCTACTGCAATATCACCCTCATCGGAACTTGCAACAATATCAAGGTGTTCAATCTTCTTCCTGGTGGAACCTTTTCCAAAATAAAGGTACTGTTGAACATCTCTTGTTTTGGGGTCATAACTCAGTAAACCCTTTTCAGGAGTTGCAAACCAAAAATTTCCATTCGTGGCAGATGCAATTGAGTAAATCAACGTATTCTCCATTAAGGAATTTTTCTTCAATCCACTTGGTTTCAACAATATATAATCATTTACCCGTTTTCTTAACTCAAGGATACCAACAGAGGTAGCAAGCCACCACCTGTTTGATGAAAGCTGGAGTATGTTAAAATATTGAATTGACTTTTTATCAAGTTCAGGAGCAAATCTCAAGGAAACAAAATCGTTAACCGCTCTGTTGAATATGGAAATCCCTTTATATGCTACAGTAATGATATGATTGTCCGAACTGGACAGCCCTACGTATCTGCCAAGCGAAAACTGATCATTTAATTTGGCAATGGCCTTGTAAATATTAAACTGATTATAATTACTGTTGTAGTGATACAGTCCATATTCTCCTCCCAGCCAAATACCTCCATCCCTGTCCATCATGATATCCTTCCAAATGGCTATTCCGGGCTCCAGGGGTGATAGCCATGATATGTTGAGATCTTGCAGTCTAGTTGCTTTTGGGTAATACAACTGAATCCCTTTGTTTTGGTTTGCAATCCATAAGGTGCCGTTTTTATCCAATGCGAGACGGGTAACAGAATTAGCACTACTCATTATTGCTGATCTTTTTACCATTGATTTCGCTGGATCCGAATTCAGCTGTAGATCAAAAATCCCATTGGAACTGGCTATCAGGAATGACTTATCAGAGATCTCAACCACATTGTTCACAATACCCATGGACATGTTATGACCCAGCGCTTTGAAAATTTTCTCATTTGGTTTTTGAAAAAAAATATACCCATTGTAACCAATAGCCCACAAAATCCCCCTTGCATCTTTAGCAAAAGCGACTACTTCCTTATCCGCCTGAATTGACTGTACTTCTACTTTGTTGTACCGCTCAGTAACTGGATCAAAATAACTGATGCCTGTTTCAGCACCTATCCAAATCAAACCCTTCTCATCGATGTACAATGTATTGATGTAACGATCTTCCAGTTGCTGATTTACAGGAATCGGAAAGTTCCTGATCGTTAATGTTTTCAAATCAATCCTTGAAAGTCCAAAATTTTCAGAAGCCACCCAAAGCATGCCTGTTCTATCCTCCTGCATCTTGAAAATCCGTGTACCTCCCAAACTTGAACTGTCCATTGGGTCATGCAAAAAATTCCTGAATTGTGTTCCATCGAACATGCTCAATCCAAACCTTGTTCCTGCCCATATGAAACCCCTGCTATCCTGGTAGATACATTCAACATCGTTTCCTGGGAGACCATTGCTCGAATTGAAATTTTGAAAATTGAGGTTGAAATACTGAGCATGCCCTGCTTGAAACAGCAATAACAAAACCAGCACTGATATGAATCGAAGTGTCTTCAATATTGTGGGATGATCAAAACAATAAATTTTCATTCGCCCTTTGCGGGGTCCTACCCAAGTGTTCGTATGCGCGCTGCGTAACTTCCCTTCCACGCAAGGTCCTTTGAAGAAATCCTTCCTGAATCAGAAACGGTTCATAGACATCCTCAATGGTACCGGCCTCTTCTCCCACTGCAGTGGCAATGGTTCCCAACCCCACTGGCCCACCCTTGAACTTGTCAATGATGGTGGTCAGAATTCTGTTGTCCATTTCATCCAATCCGTGTTCATCCACATTCAATGCTTTTAATGCATGCTTGGTGATATCCATGGTAATTACCCCGTTGCCCAGCACCTGGGCAAAATCCCTCACACGCTTGAGCAATCCATTGGCAATCCTGGGGGTAGCCCTGCTCCGACGCGAAATTTCTCCTGCAGAATCAGATGTAATCTTGGTATTCAAAATTCCTGCAGACCTGGTGATGATTCTTTCAAGTACCTCGTTGGAATAATATTCCAAGCGTGATTTGATGGCAAACCGAGAAAGCAATGGGGCGGTCAGCAAACCACTCCTTGTGGTTGCGCCAATCAGTGTGAAGGGGTTCAGGTTGATCTGGATTGTCTTGGCACTTGGGCCACTGTCAATCATGATGTCGATCTTATAATCCTCCATCGCTGAATAAAGGTATTCTTCCACAACACTGCCCAGGCGGTGAATCTCATCAATAAACAATACATCATTTGTTTCCAGGCTTGTCAGCAGTCCAGCGAGATCTCCAGGCTTCTCAATAACAGGACCTGAAGTTTCCTTGATGTTCACGCCCATTTCCCGGGCCACAATTCTTGAAAGGGTTGTTTTGCCCAAACCAGGAGGACCATGAAACAATACATGGTCTAATGCCTCAGATCGCATCTGTGCGGCCTTGATGAAAATCTTGAGGTTTTCAATGATCCCTGGTTGTCCGGAAAAATCTTCCAAATTGGAAGGCCTGATGGTATTTTCATACTCAGCATCCGGAGAAATGGAAGATTTACCCTGGGGGTCTAAATGTGGATTCATTGAAGGTGAATTTACGCCAATCGATTGTAAGGATGTCAAAATGTTCCGTTAATGATGGCTTTTGAGGAGAAACAAAAATGAATATCGCGACCTACCCCATCACCACATTGATCATTTTGTTTTTGATATAAATGATTTTCTTGGGGGGCTTTCCATCCAGCCACTTAATAACCATTGGATCCATCAATACCAAGGCCTCCACGTCAGATTGGGTGGCATTGGCCTCAATATTCATTGTTGTCCTGGTTTTACCATTGATGGCCAAAGGATATTCTTTGGACGTTTCAACCAGGTATTTTTCTTCCACTACCGGATAAACTGCATCCAACACCGAGCCGGCTTGACCCGTTGCCGCCCACAGTTCCTCCGCAATATGTGGAGCATAGGGAGACAATACCACCAGGAATTGAACAAGCAATTCCTTGGCGTGGCAGCGAATTTCTGTCAGGTCGTTCACACCAATCATAAAGCTGCTCACTGCTGTATTGAAAGAAAAGCGTGCGGTATCCTCTTCAACCTTTTTGACCATTTTGTAGAATGCTTTCCAGGCCGCATCGGAAGCAGGAGTGTCCACCACCACCGATCCTTTTTCGGCATCAAAGAAAAGACGCCAGAACTTTTTAATGAAGCGGTGAACACCCTCAATACCTTTGGTATCCCAGGGTTTGTCCTGTTCAACTGGACCGAGGAACATCTCATACATCCTGAAAGTATCTGCCCCATACCGCTCTACAATATCATCCGGATTGACCACATTGAAATAGCGCTTGCTCATTTTTTCCAACCGGCTTCCACACTTGTAAATACCATCCTCCGTAATAAAGGTGGTTTCCGCAAAATCAGGTTTCCATTTTTTGAAGGCCTCCATATCCAATTCAAGACCATCGACCATCGTTACATCCACATGCAATTCATCTGTTTCATACTGATCTTTCAACCCCACAGAGACAAATTGCTTTGTTCCCCTGATCCTGTACACCAACCGAGAATCACCACCGATCTTGCCTTGGTTCACCAACCGTTTGAAAGGCTCATCGAAACCGATATGTCCGAGGTCGAACAGGGCCTTGGTCCACATCCTGCTGTAAAGCAAATGCCCGACAGCATGTTCTGTCCCACCAATATAAAGGTCCACCTGTCCCCAATAATCACTGGCCTCCCTGCTGCAAAAACTGTCCATATTTTTTGGATCCATGTACCGCAGGAAATACCAACTGCTTCCGGCATATCCAGGCATGGTATTCACTTCCCTTGTTCCACCATCAAAGTCAGCCCATTCGGGGAGATTGGCCAATGGACCTTGGGCATCGGGACCAGGCCTGAGATCAGTCATGGGTGGCAAAACAACCGGCAGTGAGGATGCAGGAAGTGCAATGGCAACATCATCCTTCCAAACGATGGGAAAGGGCTCTCCCCAATAGCGCTGGCGGCTAAAGGCTGCATCACGCATCCTGTAATTGGTCTGGCGCTTGCCAATACCCAATTCTTCCAGCTTGTTCAATGCAACAACAATCGCCTCTGACATGAGCAAACCATTGAGAAATCCGCTGTTCTCCAGTATTGCCTCCTTTGTTGGGTTCGCGGCTGTTCCGTCATAATATGAACCGATAATGTTGGTGATCGGAATTTTGAAATGGTTGGCAAACTTGAAATCGCGCTCATCACCGCAAGGCACAGCCATGATGGCGCCTGTTCCGTAACCGGCCAGGACATATTCACTGATCCAAACGGGTATATTTCTTTCCTCAAAAGGATGTTTACAAAATGACCCACTGAACACGCCTGTAATCTTTTTTTCCGCCATCCGTTCCCGCTCACTCCTGCTGTTCACATATTCCAGGTATGTGGTAACCTCAGCAGATTGATGAGGCGTTGTAATTTGTTCCACCAACGCATGTTCCGGCGCAATCACCATGAAATCAATGCCAAAAAGCGTATCTGGCCTGGTGGTATATACCTTCAATTTTTTGCCTTCGGCGGATGGATTCTCAGAGACAAGATCAAAATCAATCTCGGCACCGAAACTTTTTCCGATCCAGTTGGATTGCATTTCTTTCATGCTCTCACTGAAATCTACGGTCTGAAGCCCTGCCAGCAAGCGTTCTGCATATTCAGTGATCCTCAGGTACCATTGACGCAATTTCTTTTTCACTACAGGATGACCGCCCCTTTCACTTACGCCATTGATGACTTCATCGTTGGCAAGCACAGTGCCGAGGGCCTCACACCAGTTGACCTCACCGATGCCGCAAAATGCAAGCCGGTAATGCATCAGCACCTCAGCCTTCCTTTTTGCGGAAAACCCATGCCAATCAGTCGATGTAAATTGTAGGTTTTTTTCGCCCGGGCAGACATGGCTGGCGTTTCCTTCCTTTTCAAAAATTTCAGTCAGTTCATTGAGCGTTCGGGCCTTCTGTTCTGTGCGGTCCATCCAACTGTCAAACAATTGAAGAAAAATCCACTGCGTCCATTTGTAGTATCCTTCGTCAGAAGTACGCACTTCACGTTCCCAATCATAACAGAAGCCAATCTTGTCCAGCTGTGATCGGAATGTGGCAATGTTCTGGTCGGTGGACACGGCCGGTGGAATGCCATGTTCAATGGCATATTGCTCGGCAGGAAGCCCAAAAGAATCATATCCCATCGGATGCAATACGTTGAATCCCTTTAATCGTTTGTAACGGCTGAATACATCACTGGCGATATAGCCCAATGGATGCCCAACATGCAGCCCTGCCCCACTCGGATAAGGAAACATGTCAAGTACATAATATTTTGGTTTTGTACTGTGATTGGACACCTTATACGCATTGCCCTGTTTCCAATTCTCCTGCCATTTCCTTTCAATATTCCTGAATGCGTATTCCATTTCTGTTGCTTTATGCGGGCGTGTAAAAAATTAACCTTTCCTGTAGGAAGTGCAAAAATACACAAACGCTTTAAAATTGCTATTTTTGACAGGATTACAATGGCAAATTGAGCAACAAAATCCAAACCGAACATGACAGCACAGAGCAAGGCATCAATGAAACGCAGCAAACCCTCCTATTTCATGGCGATTTTGGGTGTGGCCCTCGTGCTGTTCATCCTGGGAATGCTGGGTTGGCTCGTGATCAATGCCAGCAAATTGGAAACCTATTTCAAAGGAAGCGTGCAGGTCAATGCGTTTGTGCGGGACGGCAGTCCGCAGCGTGAAATCGATGTGGTCATCAAATCAATTGAGTCGAAACCATATGCCAGAAATATAGAATTTGTCACCAAAGAGGCTGCCCGAACAAAGTTCATTGGCGAAGGAAACGATGATTGGAACAAGGTCCTCGACTACAACCCCCTGCCGGCGAGCATCGATTTCTACCTTGAGCCCCAATATGTGAACAAGGACAGTCTCAAAAAAATTACCGCTGAGATACAAAAGAACTTCATCATCAGCGAGGTAAAAT
>Ga0247722_10001890_pt1 | contig 11217 bp, 13 predicted proteins | sample MSEWelMarce3H_FC_FD_189094 | JGI IMG/M metagenome (GOLD analysis project Ga0247722, IMG submission 189094) | Subsurface sediment microbial communities from gas well in West Virginia, United States - MSEEL Well Study Marcellus 3H_FC | ecosystem: Environmental > Terrestrial > Deep subsurface >...
ACACCCCATCGTTTTCGAAGAACTTGGTCAGATCATGAAGTTCAGTTTCACCGGGCCAAAGTAAGACGGTCTTCTCTCGGTTGTTTGATGTAATTATGCACTGTGCGGACATGTTTGAAGTTTTTTTGATTCTGTGACCAAACTCAAGGCGCGCGGTTGTTTTATTACTTGTATTCCGAGACCAGGCGCGTGAGCGAATCCCTAGCAAGCAATTCACGCGTACTCTTCGGTTGGTCCTGGTAAGATCGATAAATGTTGTCGACTCTCTCGGCCATTTTCCTTTCAAGGTCACCAGCTTTGTCGTAACGCTTCACTTCGTACTCAAACGGCTTCACAGAAATCAACACTGGCATTGGTGTGAAAACAGGGGGTTCCTCATCGTCAAACGACTTGAATGCTAAAATAGTATCAACCCTGTTTGTTTTGCATGAGTGCAACTCGTCATGTAGTAATGTTTTCTTCACTTGAACGAAATTAGTGCACTCTTTGGTGTCGACAAAAGTCACTTTGTTCACTCCGAAACAACCGCTGCGGACACCATAGAATAATGCACTACAAGATCCGACGGTCGCTGCGGCAAAAGTTTTCAACATCACTGAAACGGTAAAAAGATAAATGCGATATGACTAACTTTTTTTATTTTTAAGATTGTGGTTGATGTTCACCCACTGAAAGGCCCCCTGAGGTGCCAGGGTCGTGGGTCGTCCCATTCCGGATTCGACTCGTGCCTTGCAATGACAGTCATGCGTGGCCGTTTCAGAATCCCGCTTTTGATGGCGAGTTCGATTGCATGATCATCATCAAGGTGCGTTTGGAAGCCTGCGTCGTCTGCATCAAATCTCCATCTCTTATCTCCAAAAAATTGGGTAGCCATCTTCTTCAGCGTAGCAAGATTGGGATTCAAGGTTGTCTCCCAAACCTCTTGCCTTTGTCCAAATTTTATGGCAACGAAAAATGTTTCTTGAGTCATGTCCGGTGTGAAGTTATTTGAATAACTAAGGCCGCGCAAGTATTTTTAAAATTCACAGCGCGCGGAAATTTTTCATCACATAGAATGTATTCTTCCGTGCAAGCGTTGGCTGTGTTGTTGATAATACGCCACTTTGGTGCCCAAACATGGTTGCTGGGATTGATTTCTATGGTGCTGTGCTACAGTACAATTGCGTTGGAGAAATATCTGACAGGGTCCTCCAAAAGAGCCCACGATATCTGGTCCCGAGTCGTAGTCAACGGAGTCTTGATTATCACAGCCTCAAAAGGTCTGAGGGCGATGATCCCTGATCCCGACTGGACATCCTTTCTCATCGATGCAATGATCCCAATTTGCGTTGGTGTTTTTATGGGTCTCTGGGATTTCGCGGTAATGCAGCGACAAGCTGCACAGCCCTGAAACTGGTACAAATAAAACGAAGCAAATCAATGCTTTATCAACATACTTTTGAACATTTCCTGTCTTTCTCGGACATCGAGTATTTCTGTCACTTGGCGGGTTTGACCTGCCATGTTGGTCAGAATAACCACTTCGGCTCCGTAGTTCAGCGCGGCTTTGGCTAATGCTTGGTCCAGGGCATCTTCTATGGTGTACATTGAGGCGGCCAGTGCCATGCTGTCCAATTCTATCACATCGGAATCGTAGTAATAGTTGAGTACTTTCTTCCAGAGTACACTGATGGCAGCTTTCGAACGTTCATCGTAGCTTTCAGTGTTGGGAATTTTTGTGAAATTCGCCAAGTCTGCCTGCGTGACGAACCCAAAGTGTCTTGCAAGGCACAATTTGCCTCCACCGCCGGGTATTGGAACCCTATGCGAGTTGTAGCACGGCCAAGGATTGAGACTATTCTGTGACCAGTCGTGTTTTGTCAAAAGAGCATAGACTGTCTCGAATGGCACACCAAGATGCCGCATCGCGGAAATTTTGGATCCGGCCACCAAGACCTTATCCGCTACAATCAAAGCAGCTGAACCAGGTTGGTAGTAACTAAAAGTCCCCAGAAATCCAGACGCACTGCCTCCAGTGTAAGCTCCGGACATGCCAGATTGGTAGCGTATCGAAGGTATCACCCATGATCGATCAGTATAGAAGCCAGCCTTTTCCCTAACCACGTAACTCGCGTCGGGGTCATTTTTCGGGCTGTACAAGTCTTTGCTAGCTTCTTCAACAAAGTTTTGTTCAAGGCCATAGATTTCCCAGAACTTCTGCATAGCAACCAATGGTCGCATGCTCTCAGAGTATGTGAGCAGTGCTAGGAAATTCTCGCCGAAGCCGTAGCTTTGAATAATTCGCACGATGTAGCTGTTGTCCGGCTGTGGTCTCAGCAAGGGTGCGAGCAACACAGCGCGTAGATTGTTTTCAGTGGGAATTCTAGAAAGAATTTTGACAATACCAGAGTCAAGTATGAAATAAACCAGTCTCATCGTAGAGTCATCTCTTTTGTACTCTAGAAATTCAGGTGCCGCGGCGTCGAGCAAAAGTTCAAACTCTCGAATTGTATTCAACTCTTCCTGGGTGAACATCGTCTCTGTGGATTTACGACTGCCCACTAGGCAGGTAACGCCGTGTCGCTCCTTGTCTGCATTCTGACAATCGGAACTGCAATATCGCTTACCTTCGCAGCATTGTTTCAAAGACTTTGTATTGTAACAAACCGAACACCTTGACATCGAGTTCTCTAGGTTGTGTAGATACATACTTCTCAGTGTATAATACAGGGCCGTAAGTGGACATGTGAAAAGTAGACTAAGATTTGTCGACTAGCGATGGGGTAGAAAAAGCTTTATTGTTTGAAGAGGAATGCAACAACTTCACCGGGAAGCTGTGCGGTGATCTCTTGAGGCAAGGAGGTCAATCCGTAAACCCCGCCAGGACCTTGAACTCCTCGCTGAGCCAGCTTGGACAGCTGTACTGAGTCCAATTGCTCGTGGGCAAAGGCGAACCGCGGGGTAGGCTGTGCACGACCGCTTGATTCAGGGGCAGGCGCAGTGGGGGATCTCCAAATCACAGGGCCAGGCTGTCGTGCAGGAGTGGTATCGCGAACTTCAAACGTCCATCTGTTGTCCTTCAGGATTCCAGCCTGTACCAACGCTTGGATATCTCTGTCGGAGAGTACAATGTAGTTTTGTTGTTCGACTTTGACGGAAAGTTCCAGATAAGACTCAAGCTCGAAGGTTTCCATTGCAATTCTCAACAGCCCAGGGAAGAGAGGCCCATTGGGAGCAATAACAATCCGACTCCTATTACCAAAACGAAGTTCAATAAAGGTGGAGTTTTGAGGTGGAGTGGGTTCTTGCATTCTTTTCTTGTGTGAAAAACTGAATGAGCCTTTGGGGCGAGGCCGTGGAATTAAAAACCACAACCCGCGCGTTTGTCGAACTTCGGTACCCTTCTAAAAACAGTAAACCCCAACCTGGGGTGCACAAAATAAGATGGCCAAGCGAAAGAAGCCCGAGACGCGCGATTTCGAGGGTAAACTGAGGGATTTCCCTTTGTACAGAACGAGACAGGAATTGAAGGCAAACGGATTTTCACGCATCAAGGTTCTTCTACCACATCAAGTCGAACCCTACACTAAGGCTGCATGGGATTGGGTCAAGTCGTTCGGTACTGGAATCGATGAAGAGAACCCAAAGACTTTGACACCGTATTACTTCCCACCGGGAATTCGTGGGCTTGTACAGCACTACAAAGTCGGACACTCCGAGTTCTTTTGGAGAATGCGCCAGGAAAGAGGAGTGATGCGGATTTTCGCAGACCTATGGGATTGCCATGTGGAGGATTTGCTTGTTAGCTTTGACGGAATGAACTTTGGCACTACTGCAAAGCCAAATCAAAACAAGTGGCCGCACTTGGATCAGACGAATAAGAGCGAAGGACCGGTGTTCTACCAAGGGTGCATTAGTTTGACCAAGACCAACGGAGGGTTGAAGTTTCTCTCTGGAAGTCATGATTTGCACTCCAAGTTTGTTGACTTGGTCATGCGTAAAAACAAGAGGACAGGTTTCTACAGACTCTCTGAAGAAGAGGAGAACTGGTACCGCTCTCAACCAAACGTAACCGAGGAGTTTGTTACATCTGAGCCGGGAGAGCTGACGATCTGGGACTCACGCACTGTACACTGGGGGTCAAGGCCTGTCAGGAGTACTGACAAAACACTTGTACCTGTCAGGATCTGCATGTACGTTTGTTACATCCCTCGGAATCACTTGCTCCGGGGACTCAGTGACCCTGTTATGATAGAAAAGGCCAAGCGGAAAATTGAAGATCACCTGAAAAAAAGAATCGAGACCTTTGAGAGCCGCAGGATGACAACACACCGGCCTTACCCAGTCAAGATGTTCTCTCAGGACTACTGGCCGATTGGGAGCAGAAGAAATGCTGCCAACTTTGTCGATCGGCCTGTCATAAGGGATGAGGATTTGACAGAACAAATGCGACTGTTGATTGGATACCCAATGAAAGACGTAGTGCAATAAAAGGAAGCTCTTTAATCAAAGTCAAGCCTTCGTGCAGCAGCGGGTTTGAGATCTGAAGACTTGTTGATCTGATGTGGGGAAGTTTTGTAGGACTTGCAGTAGATTTTAGGCAGCGGTTTCCAGGGTGGACTGTTGTCGGGCGGTGGTGTTTTAGGACAATCGGACATGCAGGAGGGGTTGGTTGGGTTGGGTTGTCCACTGAACAAGGAGAGTAATTTTAATACCCTCGAGGGAATTAGAAATTTTATTGTGTGTTTCCTACCCATTCAGTATTTTAGAAACAACAAAGCAGTCACACCTAATGATTCGCTGGTTGGGTCTTCTATTGCTCTTTCTTTCCTGCGCAAGCGGTAGGAAAGTTCTTGGTCAGCGCGATGCCGTTTCTGACAAGAAATACAACATCCCTATGATTGAGAGTCGTTTGATCGACAGTGTCCGCCCAAGCGAGGTGGTAGCACCTGAACCCTCTGGAGTGGAACGAATTTTCATGGGCGATCCAACCCGTCTCGTACTTCGCTTCGACGTAGACTCGCTGGTCGATTTCTGGCCAGAGAACCCAGTCTACTCTGCCTATATTGAACTCTACGTAAGTGCATCAAGGAATGCCAAAATTAGCTTCGAGAAACCTGCCCTCGGAAACTACAACCTCTCCACCACTACATGGGACTGTGCTGCTGACACTGACCCCCGTGACGCTATCTCTGTTTGCAAAGACAAACTTGGGATCTTCCCCGGCCTTGCTACCTCCTCTTTCGGTCACTCCTACGATGTGCGACGAAATGAACCCGGTGTCAAGCAGTTTGACATCACTGAGTTGGTCCGCTCTGGACCCGGTGCTGTACTGATCAAACTCGAAGACGAGAAGCTCTATCAGAACAATCGTGCTGATGACTACGCAGCTGTTCATTTGAACGAGTTCAGCCCTCGCATTGTTATCCACCAGCCCAAGGGTAACGTGATTCTCTCGGATTCCCAAAAGCACCCCGGCTCAGTCTCAATGACTGTCACTATTCCCTTCCGTGGCCAACAGCTCACTCACCACATGTTCTACTGGGAGGCCAAGAACCCTTTCCCTCAGGAGGAGTGCAACATTGTCGTACCGTTGGGCGTGTTTTTCACTGCTCAAGTAGGATTTGGTCAAGGCGAGATTGCCAACAACCGTTGCAACATCTACCAATTCTCCCAGCATTGCACTGGTCTTTCTTCTTGCCTGCGCAATGGTACCAACGACATGGACACTCGTGCTGAGATTTTGACTCAACTGCTCTGGTTGAGCCCTCACGGATTGCGTCTGCCCAAGGGTACGCACTTCTACGACAACGATCAAGCCAGCTCGTTGGTTGTCCACACCATCGGTTGGATGAAGCGCAGTGATGTGCTCAACGGTACCGATCTGATGAGCTACATTGGAAGCGAACTTGGTTATGATGCTTCATGGACCTTGGGATTCTGGTGCCGTCGCGACCTTTGGGAGTCTGGTGCTTGTAGTCGCTCTTTCTTCCCCAAGTGGTTGGCAGATCTTTCCCCTGGTTTCTATCAGTTTGCCTTGTGTTCTCAGCACGGACCCCAGGATGGCCGCGACGTGGAAACCAGTTGCCGCTCAAGGATGCATCGTAAGTGGGAATATTGGGCTGGATGGTCTTTTGCAAACCCTTGGGAGGATAGCGTCGCCGAGGCTGATCTTCGCTCTAATTTCCCCTGGCTTTCTTTGCCCCAGTACGATCCTACTGGAAGCCAGGCGTTCTCTTGGTTCGGTTAAGAGGGGTTGATTGGACCTACTCCACTTGTTCCCGGTGAGTTGGAGTATCATAACTCTTGGACCAAGCCCAGCCGACCCAACTTCATCGAACAACGCGATGCTATGGCCATGTACCCCGATCAAATTGTGATTGCCAAGGAGTACCCCGAGTGCGGAAACACATCCGTTCTCAACCCCACCTGCGATCCTTTTAAATCCACTGCTGTCAATATCAACGCCGAGCTTGGTACTCCTACCGCACGAAGTGGACCTGACACCACCTTTGAGTTGGAAAGCTGGTACGCCCAGTATTTGCTGGAGCGAACTGGACACCCTTTGGATGCCCGCCTTTACTTTGTTGTCAAGCAGGGCCTTCAGGATGACCTCGACTATAACCCTACCAACGGTATTCAATGTGCTGCCGGTTACGGTGGTCCCATTACTGTCAACGGTAGCTGCACCGGTGTTGGAGGAAGGTGTTATTGCGGCCACGGCTTGGTCGGTGCTCAGATACCCAACGTGGACCCAGTGAATCTTCAGGCCCGTTTGGACAACATGCGAACCTTCCATGTTGTTAGCAAAGTGTTTTCCCCTCTTATGTGCCATCAAGACCTTCGATGCACTGACAATTTCCTGCACGCGACCAAGATCATTGAGAATGGGCACGGAATTCGTGAGAGGTACCTCCAAAAAGTTGCCAACGGATGGTAGTAAACTCTTAGTTTTGACTAATTTTATCGTATGGGGGGTTTCAAAATCAAGTCTGCCTTCTCCAGCAAATCTATGATCGAGACTAAAAATGACCCGCCTTTGATAGGGGTGGTTACTCCATCACACTCAAAGCTATCCAAGCCACTAATAACGACCCGTCTGCCACGTACGTTGAACATGACACTACGTTTCCCGTTTCTTTGAACGGAGAGTATTTCCCCTGGCTTTATCCAGGGTTGGTAGGCCACAACAAAGACCGTGGCTGCAAAGTTGACCACGCCGTAGGGCCATTTGAAGAGTCTCAAGTTATCGACTGCAACAAAGTGTGGCCAGAATTTCGTCCTCTCCTCCAAACTGAAACTCGCGATAAAATATAGCTCATCGCAGTTGGGTAGTGTTTGTTTGATTTTTTGTAACAACGACTCTCTGCTGTAAAAATCACTTTCATGCTTTGTTGAATTCATTTTTTGTTTTGATCGAGGAGGGCCAAAATAAGTATACCCGGTACGCGCGTGAACAGTCTTGACCGAGCGCGCAGTCAATATAGACCCCTCTCCCCTCGTACTCGTTATTTGTAGAATCTTTCCATCAACGTGCTTTATTGTTTTGGTTTACCCCAAGTGGTTTTGAGATAATTGTAGCGGATCACATCGGGATCTTTGGATTGTAGATCACACACCAAAGTTAGGAATTCCTGAGGTGGTTCGCGTGGGTAGTAGATTATACCGACGCACTTTCGAATATCGTCCGGGTCACCAAGCTTCGCGACGCATACTAAGAACTGTTTGACAAATTCGTAAGAACGAGAGTCCTGCCAAGGTGTTTTGCTGTCCCAATACTCTGGTGCTGTTATGGTGGCTAGGAATTTTGCAACTGAAATTTGGTAAAGAACCCGCATTTTCTTCGGGATTTTCCTCAAGTAATTCTGCATTTCCACGATCACGTCAAAGGGAAATAGAGCGCAGTGAAGATTCCCTCTCCTTAAATGGGCTAGGATTCTAGTATTATTTTCCCGGTGCACCCATAAGTCGTCATGAACAAACCAGATAAAAAATGCCGCTCTCCAACAAATTCGTTCTGCTCTAGCTATAACTATCATCATTTGATGGGAGATCGGATGCAGTGGCTTTGGAGTTGGACCGTGTACTTGCATGTACTCTGCAAATACTTCCAAAACAAACTCTAGTTGAGTTTCAGCTAGGTGTGATCGGTAGGTTTCGGTGAAATATTCAAACCATTTGAATTTCTCCGGCGAGTCTAGCGGGAATGAGTTGTGGACTTCTACAATTTTTGCGACAATTACATTAATCTGTGAAGAGATATAAGGAGTTCGGAGAAGAATCTTGACTAATGAAAAAATGTAGGACTGAGGGAAAAGCGGTCGCAGTACATCTTCTATTGAAAGAAGATAAGGAAGATGATTCGGTTCGAGATTGAGACTCTTGTCGGGGATTCCAAAATTATTATTCGGTCGTTTGACGTTCAGCTGCTTGTAGAAAGAAGATATCAAATGAGCCGGGAAATAAAACTCTAACATGTAGTGCAAAGGTAGGTGTACTTCCGTCTCTCTGAAAGTATTTTTGGCCAATTTGATCAGCATAGACTTGAGAAGTTTTTGACATGGCTCATAAATCAACAATTCTCGGTGCAATTGGTAGTTTGGAAGATTGTCCGTTGCCGGTGTTTTGAAGTAATTCAAGTATCCCTTGACTCCAGGGGGATTGGATTTGGGTCGGTTGGTTTTGGAACTTGTATCCAATAGGTACAAATACGTACCTTTTAGATTGCCGAGAGTGACTCCCAGCTCTGTGCGTAGGGCATCGTATTGTTGCAGAGAAATGAATTTGCAATCGTAGAAGTTATAGAAAATTCCCAACTTCGGATACATAAAGTGATCTTTGGGAGTTATCCATTTTGTACACAAGGCAAAGAAATAATCCCTTGTGGCAGTTCTGATAACGCGTCTCCAACTGCGGCTCACATTTACCATTTTCCACATAAGATAGGGTGTAACGTAGTTCAGCACACACGCAAGAATATTCGGTTGTACATCTCCGTCGATTTTCTGAGACTTGGCGACACGCTTAGGACTTTTGTCTCGTCTATGTTTCCTGGCGGATGCCTTTTGTGTGATTGCAGAATCCGAGTATGAAGATGATGAATCGGCCGAATGCGATGACATTTGGTTGACAAAAAACTTTAAAAAGTGCCTGTAGCGCGGGCTTGATTTTACCGAGCCCGGTCAAAGTGCGCGCGGGTTTTTTAGTTACTTTGACGAGCGCGCCTGGTCAACGCACACAATCAAGAAAACAAAGGACATGAAAGAATCAAACAATTGGAGGTTAGAATATGACGACAGCTTTTTCAGAGCAAGAAAAACAAAAGTCTATGGAAACCTTGGTGTAGTTTACGAACCATTACCTATGCCTCAGCGCGGCACTTCCCCAAAGAGAGGACCAAAAGACTTCCGGTGTAGGTTCTGTGGTATGCCCGATCTTGGAAAACGAGGAGACTCTGACTACGACTTCTTTGAATGCGTTGAGATGTCGCTGTGTTATCAGTGTGCGGATCAGAGGGCGTTCTGCTACGAGTGCGGCGACGAAATGCCAACGCCTTGCCCGGGCATCAAACAGGAGGACATTATTTGTATAGAATGCTCCAATGTCAAACCAGACTCTACATGAATATTAAAAAACAGACTTTGTATCAAGTTCGCGTGCTTTTTAATCAGCCAAAAGTGTAAATTTGTACGAATGAGGCGAAACAGTCATATCCCGAGACAGAGAAACGTGAAAGCGTTGGGCTAACATCTGTAAGTCTACGCTTTCCAGGGTCTGCATCGAAGTGATGGTTCTCCTTCCATCAACAGCGGCAACCATGCAAGATTTCAGTATTTTTACACCAAGCCTGTTCTCGTCCTCAATTTGAATGGCTCTGATCTTTTTTACATATGCAGCGGGGTCATTGATAATGTCCTGATCACTCATTGGATTATTTGACATGCGTCTCTTGGAGTTTAAGTTTGTGAGCGCGCTTGGGAAATTATTCTCCAAACAGTAACTACGCGCGCATTGGCTCGCTGCTTCAGAAACAAAAAAGACGCCAGCGAATACAATGATACATGTTTTGAACTTCCTAAGGAAGAATGACATACCCAATTCATTTGTTGACAATGATAAGTGTGTGAAATTTAAGATTGGGCACTTATGTATTGAAACATGCAGCGGGTGGGTCTACGTCAATGATGAAATTCAAGGAAAGACTAGCACTTACCAATTTCCCAAACAAACTTTGGAGGTACGCAGTATGTCCAAAGAATATGCCGGGAATGTTGCTGAGTTTGTTGATGATCGACACACACCGGAAGAGTTTCTGGAAATCTTTTACCAAAGTTTGAACGTCGAGTTCGGTCGAATCAAGGAGAAAGTTTTGCGACAGGTTGAGGTTTTCGATATTCCAGATCCACAACCGCCTGAAGTTCCTACCCTCTCTGCAAGGGAGTTCGAACTTGCTTTGAAACAGAACAAGCATATCGACTTCCTACTTCAGAATCTAAAGGAGGCCAGCCGAAAGTATTCTCAGCTCTCGTTCTTCGCAGTGAGGTGGGGAGAACACCAAAGTGCGCTTGAGCGAATGATCCAAATTTACTCTACCAACAAAGCATTGTTGAAGAGGCTGGGGAAGTTTTTCACTTCACAAATCGACGACTGGTCAGTGTTAGTGGACTTCCTGCGAAGGTACCAAAGTCAAAAAACATTAACCCATAGGAATCCCAGCTTGAAGGAAATCTTTGGGCTCTAATTGCACCGGAAACAATAAAAAAACAACACTTTACCGAGTTGTACAAAATAAGTTTGTTAATGACAGACCCGGTGTTACAAAGTGCCTCTGTTAAGTTAAGACAGCTGCTTGGAGAATTGCTGGATTCCCCCAGGGTTGTTGTGTGTCGATCGCCCATAGCAAACAGAGTCATGGTGGTTACGGAGGAATCCGTGGATCAATTCATCGAGGAGCAGAAGCAAAGATTGTCCAGCGACCAAATTGAGGCCGACGAGACCGAAGAAGCTCAGTCATTCATCGACACACTTCAGAACCCCACCTACATGTTCACGCTCAAAACGCTTACCACCGATGTTGCATTCTTCAGTAACAAGGAAATCGAGGCGTTGTCCGAGCTTTTGAAGAGCACAGAGGCAAATGAAATACCTTTATTCTCGACGACATGAGTAAAAAATACTATTTCCCTCCTGCCTTCATTGTTCGATCTGTGCAATGTCAAGACGTCGAACTCCATTCTC
>Ga0247722_10001891_pt1 | contig 11215 bp, 10 predicted proteins | sample MSEWelMarce3H_FC_FD_189094 | JGI IMG/M metagenome (GOLD analysis project Ga0247722, IMG submission 189094) | Subsurface sediment microbial communities from gas well in West Virginia, United States - MSEEL Well Study Marcellus 3H_FC | ecosystem: Environmental > Terrestrial > Deep subsurface >...
CACCATTGCGAGGGCCAGGACACCAATACCGGTTTTGATCATAAAATTTAAACTAATCAGCCTGGCGCCCATCACCATAAAGGGAATGTTGAGTAAAATAATGAGCCAGGACAAAGGGAAACCATACACGGCATTTAAGAGAAGAGAAATACCAGTAATACCCCCATCAATAAAGTCATTACTCAATAAAAAGCTCTTTAATCCAAAGGCAGCGGAAAAGACGCCTATTAAAATCAAAAATCCATTAATGGTCTCGCGTCTCAGAATTCTCCGCAGTATAATAAATGCTTTCGCTTGTTCTCTTTTCGTTTTTGCACGAGCAGAACGCTTATCTAATTTTCGGATCGCTCTTACTCCTATATCTTCAAACAATGGTTTCATAAGCAGGTTAATAATAAGAAAAAAACAGGGACCCGACAAGGAAACCGTTAAGTTAAAACGCTAAAAAATTCTAATGTAGGCGTCGGAGTGTAGAAATAGCGGGAACGTTAGAAGAAATAAAGCTGGCATAGGATTTGAAAGCCTTCTCATGAGTTTCTAAGCTTGCTAAAAACAAGTCGTCTTTCGGATCTTCCGACATGGGAACTCTTAAAAGAGGCTCCACCAGGAGCCTCTTTATTTTTAGCGCAACTGTCCTAGTCACCATCTAAGCGGACACTACTGAAAAAGCGAACTCACATAGCTAAAAAAAGGGCGATCACGAAAATTTGTCGTTTCCAAGGAACGTTTTATCTTTACCCAAAATTTATTCATGAAAAAAATTCTTTTTTTCCTCCTATTTTCCTCAGTGCTAACCGCCTTTTCTCAAGTTAAAACCTTAAAAGCAGGGCAGTGCTTTGATATCACTTTGCCAGTGTGGATGTCAAAAACAGCAGGCATCAACAGTGCAGCATCGATTCAATATAAGAATGTGGTCAAAGATGTTTATGGCTTTGTGATTTATGACTCCAAAGAAGAACTGGGATTTTTGGAGATGGTTTATGGTTCGGTGAATGAGTTTTATGATAGTTTTATTGTCGATTTTCTGAAGGATGAAGAAAAAAGACAGGTCTCTAAAGCCATCTATACGAGCTCTGGGGGTAATAATTTTGTAGAGGCAGATGTGACCTATTTCGACAAGGATGCACAGACAGAAATCTATTATCTGGTCGGTGTCGTGGAAACTAAAACCTCATTTTATAAAGTCCTGAGCTGGTGCTCAAAAGAGAATAAGGACAAATTCAAAGCAGACTTTCAGAAAATTATCTACAGTTTAAAGGACTAAGTGTTCAAAGGGCTTCAAATAGATGCTCTTCAAAATTTAATTTGATAATGGACGACTTTTTTAGTCTCAAAAAACGCTTCGCTGAAAAACTCTTTGAGTTCGAAGAAGCTCGCCTTTTCAAAGTATCTCCCGAACTCTTCTTGTAAATCGCCACCCTTCAGGTAAAGAATTCCATTGGGCAGATGATTAAATTGCTCAGCCAAAAATTTCGTCCGTACCCAATTATAAAAAACAGGGAACTCGGTCACCGCGCGGCTCACCACAAAATGGAAGCGATCCTTCACCTCTTCAGCACGTGCATGAAAAGCAGAGAGATTCTTTAGACCCAGGGCCTGAGACACCTCATTCACCACTTTAATTTTTTTTCCAATACTATCCACCAAGGTAAACTGGCATTCGGGAAAAAGAATTGCCAAGGGAATTCCCGGAAATCCCCCACCAGTGCCTACATCCAGTATTTTTGTTCCTGCATGAAAGGACATGACCTTTGCAATACCCAGCGAATGTAAAACGTGCCGCTCATAGAGTGAAAAAATGTCTTTCCGAGAAATCACATTGATCTGCCCATTCCAGTGGGTATACAAGTCCTGTAGAGCTGAAAACTGCTCTATTTGCTGGGGACTCAAATCAGTAAAATACCCGAGGAGTAATGTAACCGAATCAGGCGTTTCCTTCTCCATTTTTTAATGCGTTATATAATAAATCGCGCGCGCGGAATAACTGCGCTTTAATTGTTCCAATTGGTAAATTCAGCCGCTGAGATATCTCCTCATGACTTAGTTCCTGATAATAAAACAGTTCAATCATCTCTCGATACTTCGGTTTGAGGTTATCCACCAAGATGCGCAGATGACTGTTCTTTTGCTTACGAATAAACGTCTCTTCCGGATCGGCCGTACCGGACTTTATATTCTGAGAATGATCCTGTCCTTCATAGTCATCTGACTTGTTATCAATAGAGACTGTGAATTTCTGCTTTTTACGGCGAAGAAAATCAATGGCATTATTACTGGCGATTTTAAAAAGCCAAGTGCTAAAGGCAAAATCAGGACTGTATTGATCTAACTTTTTAAACGCCCTCCCAAATGCTTCTATTGTGAGATCCTCTGCATCATCTTTGTTATTGCACATCTTCATCATGGTGAAGTATACGCTTTCACGATAACGCTGTAAGAGCTCGGCATAGGCTTTTTGATCCCCCTGATCCAATGCACGCCTAACTAAGCGGTAATCGTAGACCGCTTTGGTAGTCAGTTTCTGTTCATTGTGATCTTCTAGTTCGTCCATTTATTTGGTTTGTAAATGAATTTACCTATCTGGAAGATAGGATAAATAAACAGAAGTATCAACTCATAAGCCACACTTCCTATCAATAAATCCCGCTCATTCAGGCGCTTGGTCGCCCCACTGAAAACAAGCCATTGCAGACCAGCCTTTATTAAGAGGATAATTGGGATGAGTAATAAAGTCTGCATAAAGAAAAAAAGCGGTAACAGACTGAAGTAAAAAAAGTACTGCGAAAAGTAGTTAAATCCAATAAGTAATTTGCTTTCGCGGCTATACAAAGGAGCGGTGCGCAGGTGTCTGCTTTTCTGAATCATCCAATCCCGAAATGTTTTCTTTGGCTTTGAATAGGTCATTGCTTCTTTGGAAATCGCGACAGCAGTGTTGGAGTTGGTACTGGTCTGATTTACCAGTAAGTCATCGTCACCACTATTGATATGGTAGTGTCGGCTAAATCCTTTTTCTCTAAAAAAAAGGGTACTCGTGTAGGCCAGATTGCGTCCCACCCCCATGTATGGTTTTTTTCGGACTGCGGCAGACAAGTAATTGACCGCTATAATAAAAGAATCATAGCGAATCAGCCGGTTCAATAGTCCTTTTCCCTTTTCATAGGCGCCATATCCGAGAACAATCTCTTTATCGATACTGAACTCTGCCGCCATACTCCTTAACCATTGATCTCCGGCGGGATAACAATCGGCATCCGTCATGAGCAACTGTTTGTGTTTGGCCGCTTTTATCCCAACCAGCATGGCAAATTTTTTCCCGTGTTTGTAATAGGGATCTTCTTTGATGTTGGCTTTTCGCAGATTGGGGAAAATTTTCGCAAACTCATCAATCACATTTTCTGTATTATCCCAACTGCAATCGTTCACCACTATCACTTCAAATTCAGGATAGTCCTGCGTCAGCACCTTGGGCAGAAAGTCAGTTAGGTTTTCATCTTCATTTTTAGCGCAGATTATCACAGATACCGGAAGCAAAGTGCCTTGCGTCGCTTCGTTTCTTTTGTAACGAGCTACAGGAAGCACACCAAGCAGATAATTAATAATAAGTATGATCAATGCAAGAATCGCGAGAAGACTACAAATCTCAGGCGCATTGACCTGCTGGAAATCGGGAAAAAACATAATCAAAGTTATCATGCCCTATCCCATCAAAATGGAATATCTTTGCTTTTATTAAACAAAATAATTAACAATGAATGCAGGACTAAAGGCCGTCATCTTCGATATGGACGGGGTTTTAATGGATAGCGAAGATTTATGGCGTCAGGCAATGATTCAAGCTTATGGCGAATTTGGGATGCCAGTCAGTATTGAGCAATGCAAACAGACCATGGGCATGCGCATTCATGAAGTCACCCAACTGTGGCTCAGGCACTTTAACAGCAAAGCAGCAAACAAAAAGGTGGTAGACCGAGTGGTCGCTCTCTTGCTTGACCTCATCGAAAAAGAAGGGAAATTTATTGCCGGGATTCCCGAAATACTGGACCATTTGCAAGAAAAACAGATTCCTATGGGCTTAGCCACTTCCTCTTCTGTAGAACTGATGGAAGCTATTCTCCAAAAACTGGGCATACGGCAACATCTAAAATCTCGGGTTTCTGCCGAGGCACTCACATTTGGCAAACCCCATCCGGAAGTTTTTCTGAACTGCGCTGCCGAATTAAAAATCGCCCCGCAAAACTGTCTGGTAATTGAAGATAGTCTCAATGGCGTCATCGCCGCAAAAGCAGCCCAGATGAAAGTGATTGCAGTACCTGATAGCGACCATCAAAAAGACCAACGCTTTCTGGTGGCAGATTATATTTTTACATCCATGCCAGGAACCCTGCCCCTCATCCGCAAACTATTCTAAAGAGGGGTTTGCCCGATAATTCTATCTTTGTAACATTGAAATTCGACTTACTTAATACAGACCCGCAAAGCAAAGCCCGCAGCGGCCTGCTGCATACCGCTCATGGTGTTATTGAAACACCGATTTTTATGCCCGTTGGCACTGCCGGAACCGTTAAAGGCGTGCATCAGCGAGAATTAAAAGACGATATTGGTGCTCAAATCATTCTTGGTAATACCTATCACCTATACCTTCGTCCCGGTCTTGATATCATCGAAAAAGCAGGGGGACTCCATCGCTTTAATGGCTGGGATAAGCCCCTGCTGACAGATAGCGGAGGCTATCAGATTTTCTCCCTTTCTGCTCAACGTAAATTAACAGAAGAAGGTGCCACTTTCAAAAGTCATATCGATGGAAGTAAACACTTTTTTTCTCCCGAAGGCGTTATGGATATTCAGCGCCGCATTGGTGCAGATATTATCATGGCCTTTGACGAATGCACACCATACCCCTGCGATTATAAGTACGCAAAAAATAGTCTGGCGCTGACCCACCGCTGGCTGGACCGATGCATCAACCGTTTTTCAGAAACAGAACCCTTATACGGCTACGAGCAAGCCTTATTTCCAATTGTTCAAGGCAGTGTTTATAAGGACCTTCGTTTGGAGAGTGCTGAATACATCGCTTCAAAAAATGCCCATGGTAACGCCATTGGAGGTCTCAGCGTTGGCGAACCGGCCGAGGAAATGTATGCAATGACAGAAGCCGTAACTGCCATACTGCCTGCTGAAAAACCTCGCTACCTGATGGGTGTCGGCACACCGGTCAACATTCTCGAATGCATAGCACTTGGCATTGATATGTTTGATTGCGTGATGCCTACACGAAACGCACGACACGGACTACTCTTCACCAGCCAAGGCATCATCAATATCCGCAATGAAAAATGGAAAGATGATTTTTCAATGCTGGATGAACAGGGAACAACCTATGTAGATAAAGTTTATAGCAAAGCTTACTTACGCCATCTACTTGTCTGTAACGAACTGCTAGCTGCGCAAATTGCTTCGGTGCACAATTTAGGATTCTATCTTTGGCTAGTAAAAGAGGCGCGACGTCAAATCACAGAAGGGACCTTTACTGCATGGAAAAATAAAATGATACCCCTGGTCTCGCAACGTCTATAAATGCTCAAAAAGCTGGATAAATATATATTGAAGAAATTTCTTTCGACTTTCTTCTTTTCCATCACCCTTATACTGATGATCTTTATTGTATTCGACATTAAAGATAAATTACCAACCTTCTCTACCAATGACATTCCTCTCAAAGAAATTGTGGTAGACTATTATTTGATGTTCATCCCTTACTACGGCAACCTCTTCTCTCCTCTCTTTATTTTTATTTCTGTCATCTTTTTTACCAGTAAGATGGCGCAACAGACTGAATTTATTGCTATCCTGAGCAGCGGAACAAGTTTCAGACGAATCCTGCGTCCCTATATCATCGGTGCATTTCTCATTGCAGGCGCCTCGCTTGTCCTCAATCACTTTATCCTCCCAAAGGCCTTCAAAATAAAAATCGGATTTGAAGATAAATGGATAAATAAAAACTATACTAACAACGACCATAACATTCACATGAAAATCGGCCCCAACCGCCTGCTCTACCTAGAAAGTTATGACAACAAAATAAACACAGCCTATAAAATAAGTCTTGAGGAAATAGTAAATAATAAGCAGACCTATTTCCTTTCAGCCGATAATATGGTTTGGGACAGCCTTCATTCCAACTGGCTAATGACAAATGTACGTGAACGCCGAATTATTGCGCAGGACCGGCTGGACACAATTAGGAATCAAAAACCAATCTATAAGCAATTTAATACTTTTCTTCCTTCCAAAAACATGAAGCTTGAATTTGCACCAATTGATATGTGGCGCGATGAAAGTAAAATAGAAACCAAACCGTATTTCGAATTGAAGGAGTATATTCTTCGCGAAAAATTAAAGGGCAGCAGTCGCATCGTACTTTATGAAGTGGAACTTTATAAACGCAGCTCCTTTCCATTTGCCACTTTTATTCTCACAATCATAGGTGTCTGTGTTTCTTCTCGTAAAGTGCGCGGAGGGGTGGGTCTGCAAATAGCACTGGGATTGTTTCTGAGCTGTATTTACATTATGCTGATGTACGTTTTCACAACCATTGCAACCACAGGTAATGTGATGCCACTAATTGGTGTGTGGACTCCGAATATCATCTTCTCCTTTGTTGCACTTTATTTATACAAGACAGCGCAAAAATGAAAAATCTAATTCAAGCCTTCCGCCAGCGCTATTCTCCCCTGAATCAATTGCTTATCTTGGGGCTCTTTTTTCGCCTGCTAGCGGTTGTGTTCAGCAAAGGCTTCGGCTGGCATGATGATCATTTTTTAATTATAGAAGCTTCGCAAAGCTGGGTCGATCATGAGGATTACAATAACTGGCTGCCAAGTCCCGATGCGCCGGATCGCGAGCCTTCCGGTCATTCTTTATTTTACACAGGTCTACACTACTTTTTTTTTAAAGCATTAACAGCAGGGGGAATTACGGATCCTCAGGCAAAAATGTATTTTATCCGACTTCTGCACGCCTTATGGTCCTTACTCATCATTGTCTATGGCTACAAAATAGCACGGCGCTATGGCGGGGAAAGAGCCGCCTGGTATGCCGGCCTTTTCCTGAGTTTGGGCTGGTTTATGCCCTTTATCAGTGTGCGAAATCTGGTGGAATTCGTCTGTGTACCCTTACTTCTCATTAGTACCTATCACCTCGGATCGGAGCGCTTGTCTTATCGGCATATTTTTATCGCGGGGCTTTGCATGGGCCTCGCCTTCAGTATTCGGTTTCAAAGTTTATTTCTTACTGCAGGATTGGGATTAGCAATGATTATCCAACGTCGCAATTTCCTTCAAATTGGTTTTTTCGGGCTGATTTGCCTTTTCTTTATTGTGCTTGTTCAGGGCGGTATTGACGTAATCATCTGGCATCGTCCTTTTGCAGAATTACAGGGCTATGTGGATTATAATATCCACAACTCCGATCAGTACGGCCACAACATTTGGCACATGTATTTTGATCTGATTCTCGGTCTGCTTATTCCTCCTTTAAGCTTTGCGCTTTTTGCTGGTTATTTTTCTTCATGGAAAAAAACGAGCCTGTTGTTCTGGCCTGTGCTGATCTATCTCGCCTTCCACACCTACTTCCCAAACAAACAAGAACGCTTTGTCATGACCATTCTGCCGCTCATCATGATTTCAGGAACTGTGGGTATGCTAGAATTAAAAGACCGCTACAGTGCCCGCATAAAACCGGCCTTGCTGCGCTTTTCCAAGTACTTTGTAATTAGCATCAACTTGACTCTGCTAATTGTGCTTTCCGTTTCCTATAGCAAACGGCATCGGGTGGAATCCATGTGCTACCTCGATAAAAAATTAAATTCGCCGGAATTTATTGTGGACGATAGTAATAATTGGGACTACCTAATGCCTCCACTCTATTATTATGGAAGATGGATAAAGGTGAAAGGAATAACCCAGGCTTATCCCGCATCCAGCGTATATCATTATTATTTTTCAGAGAATACAAAACGGGAGAAGCCCAAATACATTGTTTTTTGGGAAGCCAAGAATTTAGAACAACGTATTGACAGTGTCCGCAAATACTGGCCCGGCATCCGCTATGAAACCACCATTGAGGCAAGTTTTATCGACAAGACGCTTTATTGGCTAAATCCGGAAAACAGTAATGAGACCGCCGAAATTTACCGGCTACAATAAATAATTAGTTTTTTGCGAAACTGCAAGGCGGGAATCGTCAATACATAGAGTCCCGGGGGCAAGGCTGCACTTTGAATTTCGGCTGAGGTACCGCGCATCAACTCCGCTCCGTTGACAGTCTGCAGAAGCCATTGCTCTGTGCCAGTTCCTACCAGATGAATAATGTCCCCTTGCTCTGCGGGATTGGGATAAACAAGGTCCTCGTGTATGGTCTCTTCCTTCAACCCCGTTTCTGTCGAAGAGTGGATGACGCCAATGGCATCTAGGTCGAATCCTCCCTGAGGAAAAGGCGTCGGCCAAGGGTCATTGATTTTTCGTCCCGCCGCGTCGCGGGAGCAATAGGCGGAATTCAGACTTCCCACCACATCTACTAGCTTAATATGCGTAATTGCCTGCAGGTTAAGAGCTGGCTTGCTGCTGAGGACATTCAGATCGAAAGGCGTTCCGTACCCCGAAGCATACTTACCTGCAAGGTGATTTATTTTACGCGCATCCGTATTTCCAAAAGTACCCGTCTGCACAGTCGTATCCGAGAGGGATTCAGCGGGAAATCGGAAAAAATTTAAACCATCGCTACTTACTTCCACAAATGCAAGCTCTAGAAACAAACCGTCGAAACTATTTTCAAAAATAGCGAAGTCAAAACCGGGTCCGTCATACACTGGTTTATTAAACGTGCAGATGGCGCTGCCGCCGTCTCCCAGACTCACTGCGCCTTTTTCAAGCGGCAAACCAGTACAATTCTGGTCATCGCCTGCACTGGCAAGTCCAAGGGAGGGAGTAGAAATATCCTGCCAACCGCGTTGAATAAACCCCTGTACTGCCCAGTCCTTAAAAATGCTAGAGTCCTTTGAAATTGCAGTGCTGCCTGCTTGTCCAACTGGTGGTGGAAATGGCTGAGCTAACAGGACTACCTGATGAAGAAAAAATAGAATAAAAACACCAAACCTCCGCCTAAACGGAGCTGTCCTTATAGAATACTTAATCCTCCACATCTTGTTCAATTTGCGCATAACATTCTCGGGAAAAAGCAGGGTCCTTTTGAGTTCCTTTTCCCGGGAACAGCAGACCGTCAGGGGGCAGGTCTCCTGGCTCACCTCCTTTGGATTGGTCGCCTTCCCGCATAAGCAGTGGCAGAATGACCTTTCAGGACGGTTCACAGTTGCGGGTACAGCCGCGGAATGACCGCGTTCCCTTTTAAAACCGAATCAACGGTTACCTCTTGACTTGACAAAGATAAATAAAAATACGAAGGGACAGGGAAACAAAGCGGACCGCGAGTGACGTATCTGGAGAGAACAAATTATGTAGAAGACAAGTCACACCAGCCACTAGTTGTAGCAATTTCATCCATCGTGGTGCACTGCCAATATCCTGTTTGCTGGCACTCCTAAATGCCTTTGTGCTGTTGCCAATCCTTGAACGAAAAGCGTGCTACTCTTTACAAAGATCTCAAAAACTCGAAAAACAACCGAACACCACAGCCCGTTGCTCCTTTGCCCCTATAACTATCCTTGGCGACCAAGAAAGCAGGTCCCGCTATGTCCAGGTGATAATAAGGATAGTCGGTATATTTCAGTAAAAACCGGCCTGCGGTGATAGAACCTGCATAGGGACCACCAAGATTTTTCTGATCGGCCAGATCACTTTTTAGAAGTTCATCATAATCTTCCCAGAAAGGCATTTCAGCAATGCGCTCATGCACCTTAAGGGAGGCTTCTAATAGCGCCGCTTTTAAGCGGCCTTCAGCGTTACCCATACCAACCACGCCACTTGTTCCGATTGCCGCCACCGCAGCACCGGTCAGCGTGGCAATATCAATCACCAATTCTGGCTTGAAACGTTTGGCGAAATGCAGGGCGTCCGCTAATATCATCCGCCCTTCTGCGTCAGAATTCAGCATCTCCACTGTTGAACCATCCATCATGGTAATAATATCGCCGGGTGCAAAAGCGTTAAATCCGGGACGATTATCCGTGGCGGGCACCAGACCGATGACGTGCTGAGGGATACCTGCTTTTGCGATGGCGTACATAGCAGCACCAACTGCTGCAGCGCCGGCCATGTCGCACTTCATGCTGTCCATGCTATTGGGAGTAGGTTTTAAACTCAATCCGCCCGTGTCATAGACCACGCCTTTTCCGACCAATACAATCGGCTTTTTATTTTTTGCACCAGCCGGTTTATATTCCATAACTGTAAAGGTGGGATCATCAACACTTCCAGCATTAACAGCAAGCAGTCCGCCCATTTTCAATTTCTGAATACCTTTCTTGTCATACACCTGAACCTTAAATCCTGCTTCCTTACCCATCTTCTTGAAAGCTTGAGCAAGAGCCGTGGCATTTAAGATGTTGACAGGTTCATTCACGAGATTGCGGGCCAGCTGGACCGCCTCGCAGACCGAGGAAAGCTCTTTCACCGCGGCAGCGGTATACGATTTTCCAACGAGTATTATTTCTGAAAGGTTGTTGTGCTGCGCTTTAGAGGAGGTTTTATGCTTCAAAAACTGATAGTTCGCAAGATAGAGACCTTCCGCCGCAGTGACTGTCAATTCGGGTAGATTAGTCTGATTAAAAATACAAATACTGCTTCCTTTTAACAGATTAACAGCATCGGCGGCTTGAGCCGCATACCGCCGCACTTCCTCACGGAGTTTATGTCTTACAGAAGTTTCATTTGTAACAAGAATATTTACACTGCTGCCAATATAGTTGTACTGCAGCCAGACTGCAGCGTTTTTGTTTTTATCCACCGCTTCAGCGAGACGTTTTTTAAAGTAATTTTCTACTTTCTCTGGTAGATCAAACTCATTTCTGAAAGCAGACGTGATGATAAATAAATGTTGGGCATTAGCAACTTTGTCCTTTGTCGTAATTTTAGTCATAACTAAGCAGGTGTATTTGCCTAGAAATATACTAAGAATTGAAAAAAAACAAGAATTAAATTGTAATTTGGCGAAAAATACAGTTTGCCCTAGCACCAGTAATTAATAAATTTGTAGCCTAATG
>Ga0247722_10001892_pt1 | contig 11200 bp, 10 predicted proteins | sample MSEWelMarce3H_FC_FD_189094 | JGI IMG/M metagenome (GOLD analysis project Ga0247722, IMG submission 189094) | Subsurface sediment microbial communities from gas well in West Virginia, United States - MSEEL Well Study Marcellus 3H_FC | ecosystem: Environmental > Terrestrial > Deep subsurface >...
AGCAGAATCGATGGAGGCGGAATTCTGCTCCTCGTAAGCAGAATCGATGGAGGCGGAATTCTGTTCCTCGTAGCTGGCGCAGAATCGTCACGCAGTAATAAAATTGAAAAAAATTATCGACTAGAATCAAAATGAAAGACCACGAAATCATGTTTCGTTACTCACCATCAAGCAAAGAATCCAAAGGTATAATATACAAAGCGCCACTTGACCCAGTTACACAATGGACCACTGATCGGAATTTCGCTTTCCCTCCCGCGCTGACCATTGATGATCTAGTAAAGACGAGCGACAGCCATCCACGTTTCAAGCAGATTCGCGAAGTCCCCAAAGTCGGATCATCATTATACCATTTAATTTCACAATATAACCCATGGCTAGATTGTGAAATGACACGTGAGAAACGTGCGTTTTTGACACCGCGGCTTGGCGAGTTTTCATGTGCAGTCAATGCTAGCAGTAGCTATAGTGTAGTCGATACTCGAACTGTTCCCAACTTCTTTCGAAACGAAACGATTATTGACATCGTGAATTTGTACTTATGGCCACTACTTCATGCACGAGCAGACGATGTGATCGCATGTCGTACATTTTCGGACTGGCGACGTCTCTTTTCAAAGACCATCGAAATCGCATTTCCAGATTATGACTATTGGGTGTCGGTGGCGAATGCTGGAACTGCAGCACAAGCGTTGTCTGCTAGTTCTGCACTCGCCGTCTTCATTCCGATCTCGGACCAACGACGCACTGCTCGAATTCTGAAATACATCACGCCGGCTCGAATCCTGTATTTACTGACAACCCGCGCGAATTTCTGGCCATATAGCGCACCACCGTCGTCATACAGGGATTCTCGTTCGTCGCGTCCGTTTGGCCTATGCTCCATCAAACCAAAAATAAGAGATTACAATGACAAAACCGAAATCGAATGGCTGGTAAACGCGGACTTCATGCGTAAAATGAAACGCGTGCATATGTATTTCACGTCATCACAAGCAGAACCGTCTGTTTCAGTGAATGATACCGACAGTGAGTAAAAAAGAATAAACAAACCGGTCATCTATTTTTATTCCGTAAGATTCGGCTGCGTTGCCGCCATTTCCATCATCTTCACATAACACTTCAAACACACATCCACATCCACTTTCGCGTTGTGGAGGCCTTCTGGTGATGGAACGTCGGCGCCATAAAGTGCATGATAAAGCTCAATGAGTTTGGGGAATTTGAACGAAATCGTCCCATCTTCCCATACCTTCACTATCTTAGATATCGGTGTGCCATGCTTCATTGTGCAGTATTCGTGTGGCGGAAACACATTATTAAAGATCCTGTTGCGGTAAAGCTCAACGAGAAGCATATTCTTATCAAATTGGAGGTTATGTGCAACCATTTTGCCGCATCGATGAGCAGCATGCTTAAAATCAAAGAGCGCGACTTCAATCGGCACCCCTTGGGCACGAGACAGCTCGCTTGTAATTCCGTGGATCGCGGTAGACTCTGGAGAAATGGGGATGTGTGTTCCGAGAGATATAATATAATCCTTCTCTTCTTCAACCTGTTTTGTTTGATCATTGTATATCGCCCAACTCAATTGGACGATATGAGGCCATTTGTCGGTGTGGTTTGTAGGGGTATTTTTCGGGGGCAGTCCAGTCGTCTCGGTATCAAAGATAAGAACGCGCATGTTGTCGTCAAGAGTTGTTGCTGCCAATATAAAGAATCACTGTGATTTCTTTATATTGGAATTTGAATATCAATTTTATTTCAACGGCGAAGAGATCCGACAGCGCCAACAACAGCAGCTACAGGTTGAAGAGCCGGCACAAACGGGGCAACGGCAGGAAGAATGCGTTCCGCAATGGGAAGGGCTTTCTTAAGAACAGGAACAACCTTCTTCTTAAGAAAGTTCTTCTGGTCGGGGGCGGTGCTGATTGAACAGTCAGACGAAAAATCCATGGTATCAAAGGTTGGTTATACTATACTTCTTTATTTAAATTTAATATCCTTTTCGATACATTTCCGACACCCTAAATTTACGAACACAACGAATTCCCGAATGCAACAACAGCAAATATACCCAATACAAGACCAATATGATACTTATACTGCATTGTACGGTATACTTTCAACCACCCCGCCTTTTCTTCATACGAATTCAAATGAAGCACCATCCAGTCACTCTTCGGGGAAAGAACATAATAGAAGTAATTCACGCTAAACGCAACCGCTGCGACCATGCAGAGAATTCCTGCACGAGATCCATTTCCAGACGGGCCAAGGAAATACTTGCGGCAACATGCTAAGAGTACCATCGCTAGTAAGAAACCAAGAAACAGGCCCATAAAATAAATCCCTTGGCGTTCACGTGTAATCACTGCATACCTGCGCTGCTTTTCTGGAGACAGCTTCGAGATGAATTCTTGGATGAGCTCGGTTTTATTCCCGAATGAGCAACAGTATACATTTGCTACTATGAAAATGAACGCGACTGCGCAACTAATACCGCACACCATTTTCTATGATATATAATTATAAATTAAACTAAAAAATGTTTCGATCAGCTTGGAATTTACAAAGTGCTGCACCATTTGAACTGGTTTTCAGAGGCCTACGTATTCCGTATAATTCATGGGCTAAGGAGCGAGGCAATAGTGGGGAGAATATGTTCCATCATATTGTCGTAGTAAGGTATTCTTTTGCTTCCAAACGGACACATGCCTATGCCATCCACGTCAGGGTTTTCATCAAGAAAGTGGTTGAGTTTTTTGGCAAAGCCTTCGTATTCCATGAATTTTGCGAGTGCTCCTTTGCCTGATGCTGATGACATCTCGTTAGATACGCGCAAACTGAGACATTTCATATGTGTATGTTGGGTTAAAGATGGGTAAACCTTTGTCAATTCAGCCCAAGTCCTAAAGTATTCAGCATTATTCATGTCTGCATATTGAATTGAGACATCTACAACTTCGTCTGAATTATTTCCACCCAAATTGACACACATGTGGATTGCTACAACCATACTATATTCTCCCTCGTGAACAATTTCATAGATTACGTAAACTGGTAGAATTTTTGCTTTCGGAAAACCCAAAACCCGTGCAATTTGGGCAAAGATAAACGAATTGACAAAGCATTCATCCTTGATATTATGATTGTTTTGGTATTCTTTCATTTTTTTGACAAGTGTTTTCAATGCAGTTTTGGTGGCCATAGTTGACATGTTCGTTCAAGTGTGTTATTGCTTATTGATAGCTGTGATATGGGATGATTTGAATCGTGCTAACCATTTCAATTTTTTCTATAATGCCGATCAGCAACACAACATTAAAATTGAAATGTTTTTACATAGATAGTGTTATGTCATGATCCACCTGTATCCATCAGATTCATTCAATGACAACAATTGGCGTACCCACTTCAAGTGTGATTGCTGCAGCTTCTGTCGCTCGCTCTCAAAAAACTACAGTGGAAATATTGTTGAATCTCCAGAAATCTCTCGACGAATTCAAGCTCAAGGTTCTCGAAATGGAAGAAGAAATGCAGACTGTGAAAATCGAGAATAACATCCTGAAAACAAAAATAACCGAGCTTACTTCGGGCAAGCAGACATCGCCGTCTCGTCGAGGATTGTTCGGCTACGGGGCTGATGAGTTCTAGGCGAACTCCTTATCTTCTTGACCGTTCGATCGGCATCCGCTACCTGCTACGCAAATTCCTTATCTTCTCTTCCGATAGATCGTCGTCCGCTACGCGAACTCCTTACAAATACCATACGACCTCCTGTGCCACTGTGTAATTCCATGTTCCCGTATTCCGTCCAAATGTTTTTTTGCTCCATACCCCTTATTCCCGCGCAGTGAATACATTTCATCGAGTACCGGATGTTGGTCACACAATTTTTCAATATATTCGTCGCGCGCTACTTTAGCAAGGATCGATGCCGCAGCAATACATGCATACGTATTATCACCTCCTTCCACGCAGACGTGCGTATATGTGTCTATCTGATCCATCTCTTCATTATATTTCCCCATTGGGATAAAGTCGTTCCCATCGATGAGAAGAAGGTAGTCTTCCGTGGTTGGCACATCTCGATTTTTTTGTTCCAACTCTTGCATATGTCCTTCAATTGCGGCATTGATTGACTTTTTCATACATTGAAGGGTCGCGCGCCTGATATTCAAACGGTCGATCGCTTCTGGTTCTTCATAAGATATGGCCCACGCCACCGCATGTTGCTTGATGTAATCCGATGCTTCTCTTATTTTTTTCTCAGAGTGAAACTTTTTACTGTCTTTTAGAAGAGAGAAGTCGAAGGGTCGTGATACGTCATCCGCCGAAGGAAGTAGTACTGCGCCAGTATACACGCGTCCAAATAATGGACCACGTCCAGCTTCATCCACTCCAATTTCGTATGTATGCGTTTTGGGGTGAGAATCATCTTCAGCAAGATAAGATGTTGCGAGAATCACCGACGCGGGGTTTGATTTTCGTGCCTGGCGATGAGACTTCTTTGTAAGAATCACTTCTGAATCAACGGCAGCGGCCATGTTTGAATCTGTTATTATTGTATTTTACATAGATTTTTCATTCAATTCTTTATTAGAAAACTTTTTATGCGTATATAGTATCAAATACAATAGTTATTAAGATTTATCGAAACAATGCAACTTACAAAAGTTCATCTATTCCTTATTCTAATATTCGCATTAATTCTTGCGTCCAGTTTAGGCAACTACGTTCGTGATGGATTCACAACCACCAAACCGACTGATCTGCCTGCCGCTTTACGACCCGTCGCTACAAAAGATCTTCCATCAAATACAAAACTTCCATCAGAAACGAAATACGACCCTAGCATTAACGGAGGTGTAAGTGCTTCATCCGTAGGTTCACCTGTTTCATCTTTATCACCAAGCACATTTCCCGTCAACATGCCCGCTGGTATACCAGGAGTAAACGGTGTTAGTGGAAATGATCAGGCTGGGGCTGGTGGAGCTGGTGGGGGTAGTTGTACTCCGAAACCACAATGCCCACCTTGCCCGGCTTGCGCTAGATGCCCCGAACCCGCGTTTGAATGCAAGAAGGTTCCAAATTATTCAAGGACGGAGGATATTAATGCGCCTCGTCCAGTGATGGCTGATTTTAGTCAATTTGGAATGTAAATAATGTAGCATTGATCCAATAAAAAGAATAAAAATAATACTTTTATTGGATTATTCTCATATACGATACGATACGATACAAACCTGATATATATTTCTATCCCTGTGCGTGTATTTCTTCGTCCTCGCTGTCGCTGTTGTCGCTGTCTCCGTCTCCGTGGTAGATGTAGTGTATGATGTTTCGTCTCGGCTCGCGCGGTTGGTTTTCATTGCGAATGATATTGTCGTCGTAGTTGTCGTCGTCGTCATGGTACATTTCCAGATTCCTTTGATAAATCGCTGCAAAGTCGTTGACAGGAGGTGGAGGTGGGATTGCGATTACTGCAGGTTCTTCTTCTGGATCTTGCCCTTGCTGCTGCTGCTGCTGCCGCTGCCGTTGCTGATAATATTCAGCGCATTCATGCCAGTTGTGATCGTCGTTAGCATATGGGTTCGCAACGTAATACCCATTGTCTTCGTCATCCACACCGTGCTCCTCGCCGTCTTCGTCTTCGTCATCGTCGCGCTCTACCGGCTCGACATACGAAAATCGTCTCGTGTTGAAGTCGTGATCAAGGAAACAACTGTGAAGAAGGTCCATTGCTTCATCGTCGTCAGCCAAGTAGTCTAGCAGCTGATACTGTGTAGCCTGCAACACAATTGCAGTCGAGTTGGGGTCAAATAGACGGTTGATTGTTTGGTGAGTCACACTGCCTTCACTGAACTCTTTTTGTATCACGTGACCATCTTGGAATCTGCGGTGAGGGGAAAGATGAACAATAAAGACGGCAACATGAACGCCTGGACGGTAATTCTCTTGCATCATCATCACCACGTCCATTTGTCCTGCGAAAAGTAGAGTGCATGTTTCGTCTTGCACCCAATCCATCGATGCTTGTGCGTATTCTCGGAGAGCTGGGTCCAAATTCTCACGGCCAAACAGCGCATTCCAGTCAGCCGGATCGTACATTTGGATCGAAAGTAGATGGTGAATCCTGTTTCCCGTATGATATCCGGCGGTATTGTTGATCAGTTGGCTTCGGTGGCGTCGGTTTTCTTGGACTTGGTTGCTCTGATTCCATTCGGTCGTGATCCTTTCATATTCCTCCATTCCGTTTTGAGCGGGGTCCATGCGATCGATTTTGTGCGGGTTCTGAGGTTGTTGTTGTTGTTGTGCCATTGTATGTCTGTGGTTGCTGTCGCTGGATATGATGAAGATGAAAAAAAACATTTCAATTTTTTCTCCCGAAAAAATCGCGCGGAAGCAAGAGCGGAAGCATCCAATTTTTTCAGGAGGAAAAAATCGCGCGAAAAAAAAAACACCACCGCCATATACACACAACATTATTACGAATCATCATCATCACTGTACGGATATTGACCGTCACTGTCATAGTTGTCACCGTCATCAGTGTAGTCATCTTCATCATAATCACAATCACTGTAGTAATCATCATCATCATCCCAATATATAGAGCGTCGTACCTGTGTACAGAATGCCATCCCGTGTGCATATACCCGTTCCTTGAACTCAGCTTCGGCGTCGGCTCCCGAGATGATCCTACCTGTATTTTGATGCGTCTCTGGAAAGTCTCGCATCACGTCAATCGCAATTTCCGGTCGGATTGTCTCTTCAATGAGGTCGTACATCGGCGCGTAGGTCATTCGAAATCGCGAGTTGGTGTCGCGGGACACTCCCAGTAACGGTGCATCCTGATTTGGATGAACTCGTTGAGACGACGTGTTCAGTGCATCCGCAGTTCGCAGGATATGGCATCGGTGTCTCATGCGTAATGACCCGAATACTGGATGTCTCGTTGGAATGTGATTGGCGCAACTTTTCAAAGACATTCCATGGAACACAGAGGGCGTACTGCCAAGTTTGTTCAACACTGGCGCATGATCGTCAGTGACCATCTGTGGCTCGATCGCAGCGAATGCAAGAAACGACGCAGTAGAACCATCGTTGGCAAGACGTGCCCATGTGTGTTTTGTCGTTTTGATGTAATGCGCGTAACTTTGGTTCTGACTGTCGAATAAATGAGCGACGTCATATTGATACAACATCGGTGCGATCGCAGCCGGCTCTGCGATTCGTGCAATCACGGAGATACGCTTCGCTTCTTTTCTTTCTTCGAATGACAGAGGAGATGCGATATCAATATCATTGAGAGGCGCTGGCTGGTGTTCAAAATCGGTCTTCATTTTGATCGTCTGGTTTGCAGAGCGCCAAAACGCCGTCATCAATCGTATAAACTCTGGGTCTTCGCGAATCTGGTAGATGCTTACAAACCCGCGTTTGAACATCTCAATCATCGCCAACAGACGGTCGATGTTGGCATTGTACAACTCACGGAGTTCATCTTGTGTAGCGCAAAGCGCATCAGGTGCGATGTCGTCGGCGGTGAGATTTGCTCTCACATCACTAACAAGGAATCCGACTGGGTGTCTGACACCCAAGCTACGATGACTGATCATGAGATTCCGGTAGTAACGATTGCCAATGAGATACTCGGCGGCGAGTGCAGAGTGCAGGTATTGTTTGGTGATTTCGGCGTGTTTTTTCTTTGTTTTGGGTGAAATGATTTTGGGGTGGTTGATGAGTCGTAGAACAAGCAAACCAGTCATTCCAGAGAGACTGGTAAGATGGTGTTTTTGGTAAGTGGATGCGAGTTCAGTGAAGGGGGTGACGTGTTCGTCATCGTGCACGCGTGCATATGCGAAACGACTCAACGAGCCGTTGACTTCAGAACAACCGCGTTCATATCCTGTAGTCACAAACGGAAATTCGCTCGAGACGAGTTTGGATGAAGAACAGCGCGCGGCAAGAACGAGTGCGTGGTGGCGAGGGTATGATCGGTTGATGGGTTTGGGTTCGGATAGTTCATGTAGTTTGCGCGGAAATGCGCCACATTCTTCTTTGTGATAATAGTCCGTGATTGCACGAGCTGGTTTTGTGGATGACATGCATTCCAGATTTGTATTTGTACTTACAACATTCCAAGAGTGAGACCATCCATCCAGACTTAGAGGTGTATATTCGGGAGCGGCGGCGGCGGCGGCGGGGGCTTGAGTGTTTGATTTCATCATTGTATCTGTCTTGCTGGGCGACGTCATTGGATGAAATCAAAAAAAGCATTTCAATTTTTTCTGGTGGAAAAAATCATTCGAAGAATCAATTTTTTCTGGTGGAAAAAATCACGCGGGAGCATTAATTTTTGTTGATTTGTAGAGAAAATGATGGGATCATCATTTTTCCTCCAGAAAAAATCATGCGGAAGCATTAATTTTTACTTGCGGGACCTTCGTGAAGAAGAATAACGTGATTTACGACGGGATTGTCGTTTATTTTTCTTGGATTTTTGTTTTTTGGCGACGCCCTTACGGCGGCGGGTGCGCTTAGATGCCGAACGTTTACGAGAACGGGAACGGCCGCCGCTTAGTTCTCCCATTCCACCTTCTCCAGGATTGACTTGCAGTTGATTCTGGCCGGCGGCAGGGGGAGCGACACCCATTCCACCTTCTCCAGGATTGACTTGCAGTTGATTCTGGCCGGCGGCAGGGGGAGGGGCACCCATTCCACCTTCTCCAGGATTGACTCGCAACAATACACTACATAAGTTCGAAGCAATAACATTTGGAGCTTGGGCAAGACTGGCCACCTCATCAGGAATAGGGTCTACAGCCTGCGCTGGGCCTGCAATTTCTTGAATCATACGAGCGGGAGCAGCAACATTAGCTATAGCTGCAGCATTAACTGCGGCTTGAACATTATCTGCGGGAACTAAAGCAGCTGCTGCCACTGCACTTCTACCTGAAAAAGCTCCAAACCCCCACCGTGCAAGCCCACAAGCTGAAGCAGCCCATGAAGCTACTGCATTAGCTGTAGCTGCTTTTGCGGCACTTGCTACGTTTGCTACTGATGCGCATTTTCGTGCCACTAAATCTGACACACTTGATGTCGCATCTTTCAACCTTAGAATCAGATCAGTCGGAATTCGATCCGCGGGGTTTTGACCTATGATATAGTCGATTAATCTGTCATCTCCACTCATAATGAGATCTTGTAATGCTTGAATATCCGGAATACATTGTCCTTTCGCATGTTCAGACTCTTCTAGAGTTAATATTCCTCTTAATGTTAATTGATCCATGTAACAAGAAAAACCATCTACCATAGTCCGACAATGTGCCAATAACAAGCTTTTAAATAATTGACGTCGAGCTATTACTATAGGATCGACTCCAGGTTCTTCAAATCCTGTACCCATCATTCGGGTTGATTCATCGATAATATTGGCCAAACCCTGCGCCCAACTTTGGAACTCCTCGACAATCGCACCAGGATTTTCATATTCACTTACTAACACAATCGGTGTTCCATCGTCGTCCGCCTGAGCCTCCAATGACATCTCATCAAGATTAGCCTCTGCCCGTGGTCTCGTTCCAACAACCGCAATTCTCAACGAAGAATTTAAGAGTGGTACAAAGCTTGTTACTAATTGAAATCTTGATGTATTCAATCGGAATAAGCGATCACTTCCTTGAATTTGAAAGAAATTAACTAATCGACGTAAACCCCCTGGGGTCAAAGTATTATATGTTCTCACTACGTGAGGTTCATAAATATGATTTTCAAGTATAATTTTCATTCGTGAAAGTGTATTTCTCGAAAATGTGCTAAGCACTAATTGAATATCCGTCCCTGTGGTTAACTGAAGATTTATTAACTTGAACATAAGCACTATTATTCGTTCATTTTGATTTTCAGGCGGACTTAATACCTGAGATCGTCGAAGTGTAATTCCTGATATAAAACTAGAAAAATCGCCAAAACAGGTTATTATGAGATTTCGTAATGACCGATTTGGAGGTCCAGCGACTGCAAATAAAGTAAATAATCTTAATACACATGATGCGGTAAACCGTATTCCACTATTCCACAATGAAATTAATATATCCCTGATAATTCTTGCAATCTCCGCAAGAGTGGTATAAACACTTTCTAGCCTTGGTTGTTGTGCTGGTGCTGGTACTGGTGGTAATTGAATAGCTGCTCCAGCTGCAACGAGGCCATTTGCAGCTGCCCCAGCAGCTGCCGCATTAATGCCAGCAATATTTCCAAGATTAACACCAACACCAGGGTCGGGAATATTCATACTATTAAAAAGAGCCTCTATTTGGCTTCTTGCTAATTGAATACTATTTGAACATCCTTGTAAACATAATATGTAAATAGTCATAATAATATATTGTATCTGTACTGCTGAATAGTCTTTTATAGCTGTAATAAAATTAACCGCATTTTGTGGATCGACGCCCATATAAACTAAAAAACCTGCAAAATTAATCCATGTACAATTATGGTATACATGCCCACATAATACGGTAAGTTGAGATGCATTTAAGTATCCAAATGTAATTGCTCCGATAATAGTATTTCCAAACAGTATTAAAGAATCTGCTGCGAGTACAATTGAAAAATATGTACCTACTAGACTAGCTCCAATCCGAAATACATTAGAATTCCATATTAAGTTGAGTGCCGCCCTAACTGAAGCTACTGGAATATTAATATTCTGTTGTATTGCTTCTAATATTAAAGATTCATACGCCCGTACAAATTCATTTCTATTTTCCTCTGAATCAAATAATGGACCAGCATCAGCGTCATCTTGATCTATAAATTCTCTTAGATTCATTTCTCGCATTCTTCTTGTCGTTGAAGGTTCTAATGCATCTCTTATAATATGAATGATTGGTCCTAACCCACTCAGAATAGCTTGATCTATCTGTTGACCTATACCTTGTTGTGTAGGCATTAATGTTTGAATACCACTCGATACAGCTGACATTTCATCCAAATATGGCTGTAATGCGGCCTGCGCCGCTGCATCCATAGCCCTTCTTTGGTTTGCTGCTTGAATTTGAGATCTTATTTCTAACAAACGTCGATGTTCAGGATCTTCATCCACTCCTGCGTGATGAATCTCATCATCATCATCATCACCACCCATACCATCACCACCACCACCACCACCACCACCACCACCACC
>Ga0247722_10001893_pt1 | contig 11194 bp, 7 predicted proteins | sample MSEWelMarce3H_FC_FD_189094 | JGI IMG/M metagenome (GOLD analysis project Ga0247722, IMG submission 189094) | Subsurface sediment microbial communities from gas well in West Virginia, United States - MSEEL Well Study Marcellus 3H_FC | ecosystem: Environmental > Terrestrial > Deep subsurface >...
CCTATCACCTGTTGGTACGCATTTTAGGTATGCAAGTCAGGCCATTCGTAAATCAAAACATGTATTATTAAACGGCTTGCTAAGCGAAGATATTCGTGAGGCCAAACAACTAAGTGAATTAGCCATTGAAGCCAATGTAAATATTAGAATCCTTCACGAAGATAAGTTTCATCCAGATTTAAAAACATTTAAACGGATGGTGAAACGCCCAAACTATGTGGAGTTAAAACGTTATCAAAATAAAGTATTAAGTGTGAGTAACGACTCTATGATTTTTGGGATGATACTTAGTGATATAGATTTACTTACTCATATTATAGGATCTAATGTAAAAAAGGTTGTTGCAAATGGTGCTGCTGTTTTTAACTCTTATACCGATTTTGTAAATGTCAGACTCGAATTTGAAAATGCCTGTGTAGCCACTTTAATATGCGGTAACTTTAACAATGGAGAGAATAGTTATATAAAGGCCTATCAAAAGGGTGAGTGTATAGGTATGGGGTTAAATGATTTTGAAATTACCCGTTTGGTTAAGGATGATGACAATGAAATGGTGCATCAAGAAATTATACCTAAAAATAACCGCAAGCAAGATATAGTTAAACTAGAGTTAGAGTACTTTGCATTAAGTATTTTAAGCCGCCAACGTATGACCCAAGATACCCATCAATCATATCAAAATTTACGTATTGCCTATCAAGTTATAGAAAAAATGTATCCAAGTACCTTGTTCGATTATAATGGATAAGGTATTTATCCGTTGTACTTAAAAGCTTAAGTATGATTAAAAATTAATACTTTTGTTCAACGTTCAACATGAAAAATATTTATCGCGCCAGTACAGCAATAGTTTTTATAACGCTGTTTTCTCAATGTAAGGTTTTTGATAACGAGGTAATTGTACCAGGGTATGTGTATATTCCTAGTTATAAATTAGAAACAGCTATTGACGGAAGCCAAGGTGATACAACAGCTAAAATTGTTGATGTTTGGGTTTATGACAATGGCAGCACGATAGGTTCTTATGGATTACCCGCTCTTATTCCCATTCAAAAAAAAGGAAGCATGGAAATTGGTATTGATGCTGGAATACTAAAATCGGGTCAGGATTATGAACGCATGCCCAACCCACTATTAACTCGTGCTTACTTTACCATTGATGCACAGCCGCAAAAAATTGATACTATTACTCCTGTATTTAAATATATTCCTCGCGCTAAGTTTAAATTTATTGAAGATTTTGATCGTGTTGGCTTAAGATTTACAAAGTTTTATTCGATGCCTGGCGATACTATTATTTATGTAAATAGTGGTGATAGTGCAAGGACACCTGGTAAAAACTCTGGTATGATTGTATTAACAGATAGTACAGATTATTTTCGTTTAATTACAACAGATCCATACAATTTAACAGGTTTAAATCTGCCTTCAATTCTCGAAATGGATTACAATTCGGATGTGATTTTATTTATTGGGCTGTTTGCTAATACACCTACTGGCGTTAAGCAAATTCCATTGTTTAATGCTTTTCCTACAAAAGGGTGGAATAAGGTATATATTAACCTTACCGATGAAGTAGCAATTAATCCCATTAATACAGAATACAAAGTTTATATTGATATCTATCGCAGTAAAGGATCTCCACGTCCACGTATAATTATTGACAACGTAAAGCTAATTGAAGGTTAATGAAGTTAAGAAAACATACCATCCCTTTTATTCTTATTGACTTTGTGGCTGCCATGATTTCTTGGTTTACTTTTTTTACATACAGAAAAGTATTTGTAGAGCCTGATAAATTTGGATACGATATTCCTTTTGAGGCTAACAGTCATCTTTATTTAGGCTTGTTGGTTGTTCCTTTATATTGGGTTCTGTTATATGCATTATCAGGAGCTTATATTGATGTATGGCGCAAATCGCGAATCAAGGAAATTTCTCGCACCTTCTCAATAACAGTAATGGGGGTAGTTATTTTGTTTTTTACATTGTTGCTTGATGATGAAGTGAAATCTTATGAAGTATATTATAAAACCATACTTACCCTGTTTTCACTTCACTTTGTGGTTACAACTTTTGGTCGTATTCTAACCGCCACACTAATAAAAAGATTGATTAATGCCCGTAAAATTGGATTTAAAACAATAGTAGTAGGTAGCAACACCATTGCCCTCGACTTGGTGAAGGAATTACAAAATGGTAAAGATCGACAAGGTTATCTTTTGGAAGGTTTTGTTAATGTAACCGATGCGCATGAGCTAAATGGATTTTTACCTTATTTAGGTAATTACACCCAATTGCCCGATTTGATAAAAAAACACCAAATAGAAGAGGTCATCATTGCATTAGAATCTTCTAAACACAGAGAAATAACAGAGGTAAATAATTTATTAGAAGACGAGCCTGTTATAATAAAGATTGTTCCAGATTTATTTGATGTAGTGAGTGGCAGTGTTAAAATGCAAAATGTGTTAGGTACTGCATTAATAGAAATTAACCACCAAATTATGCCTACTTGGCAAATGGTATTAAAACGGGTAATAGATGTGGTGGTTTCTCTTTTGGTTTTACTTGGATTATCACCATTATATTTGCTGTTGGTTATTGCAGTTAAGGTTTCATCCCCAGGGCCAGCATTTTTTAAACAAGCACGCATTGGGTTGCATGGTAAACCATTTTACATTTTAAAATACCGCACCATGGTGGTAAATGCTGAAGCTAATGGTCCGGCATTATCATCTAAAGATGATAAACGTATAATAAGCGTAGGGCGTACTTTGCGTAAATATAGGCTTGATGAAATTCCGCAGTTCTATAACGTTTTAGTTGGAGATATGAGCTTGGTTGGTCCTAGACCAGAAAGACAATTTTTCATAGACCAAATAATGCCCGTTGCTCCTCATTACAAACACTTGCAAAGGGTACGTCCTGGTATTACTTCATGGGGAATGGTGAAGTACGGTTACGCGGAAAATATTGAACAAATGATTGAGCGCCTCAAGTTTGATATACTTTATATAGAAAACATGAGTTTAGCAATGGACTTTAGAATTATGATCTACACGATTAAAACGATAATACAGGGTAGGGGGAAGTAACCCGAATTTTTTTATGGTTGAATCCGAAAATGTATTAAGTCATTAACTAATCTGACCCCAACGCGATGTTTTACCGTAGTTTATAAAATATTGTTTTAGTTGTTGATGTTTTGGTGATTCTAGTTCAGGGTCATTTTCTAAAAGTTGAGTTGCAAACTCTCTTACTTCCTGCAGTAAGTTTTGGTCTTTAGCTAAGTCGGCCATTTTTAAATCCAATACACCACTTTGAGCCGTGCCTTCCAATTGCCCGGGTCCACGGAGTTTTAAATCAACCTCAGATATTTCAAAACCATTATTTGTTTCGCACATGGTTTTAATACGAAGTTTACCATCGGCACTTAATTTATAACTGGTCATCAAAACACAAAAACTTTGTTCTGCACCGCGTCCCACACGGCCACGTAATTGGTGTAATTGTGATAAGCCAAAACGTTCAGCACTTTCAATAATCATCACACTAGCATTAGGAACATTAACACCAACTTCAATTACAGTTGTTGCAACCATAATATGCGCTTCACCTCTTACAAAACGCATCATTTCTGCATCTTTATCAACTGGTTTCATTTTTCCATGTACCATAGCTATCTGGTATTTGGGCAAAGGAAAATGTTTACTAAGCTCCTCAAAACCATTTTGCAAATTCATGTAATCCATTTTTTCGCTTTCTTCTATCAATGGATATACCACATAAATTTGTCGCCCTTTAGCAATTTCTTCACGCATAAAACCAATTACAGCCAAACGATTCGCGTCATTTCTATGAACTGTTTTAATTGGCTTACGCCCTGCAGGTAATTCATCAATCACACTCGTATCTAAATCGCCATAAAGTGTCATGGCTAAAGTTCGCGGAATTGGGGTGGCTGTCATAACCAAAACATGTGGGGGATAGGTGTTTTTTTTCCAAAGTTTAGCTCGTTGCTCAACACCAAAACGGTGTTGCTCGTCTACAATTGCCAATCCCAAATTCTTGAACTGAACCACACTTTCTATTAAGGCATGCGTACCTATTAAAATATGTATATCGCCATCAGCTATACCTTGTAATATTTCTTTACGTTTTTTAGTTTTGGTTGATCCCGTTAACAGTTCAACTTTAACAGGCATATCATCAAGTAGCGCATTTATAGTAGCAAAATGTTGTTGTGCCAAGATCTCCGTTGGTGCCATCATGCATGCTTGATAGTTGTTGTCAAGCGCCATAAGCATGCTCATTAGCGCAACTACAGTTTTACCACTACCTACATCACCTTGTACAAGTCGATTCATTTGTTTACCACTTTTCACATTAACCCTTATTTCCTTTAATACACGTTTTTGTGCATTGGTTAATTCAAATGGTAAATGGGTGTTGTAAAACGTATTAAAATATTCACCAATAACATCTAGCTTTATACCATTATAAATTTGGGTTCGCTTAATTTTATATCGCAATAAACGCAATTGAATAAAAAATAATTCTTCAAATTTCAACCGCTGTTGTGATTTGACTAACATGTCGGCATTTGCCGGATAGTGGATATTAACCAAAGCATCTTTTCTGCTCAGTAAATTATTTTGTTTTACTAAGTATTCTGGAAGGTTTTCAGTGATTTCAAAACGTGGGTCTGTAACCAAAGCATTGGTTAGCTTCATGATTACTCGGCTATCAATATTTTTAGCCTTCATGCGTTCAGTGGCATTGTAAAATGGCATGATGTGCATATACATTTTACTTTCTGCCGATTCTGGATCATCAACCGTTGGGTGCGCAATATTGAAGGATCCATTAAATTCTGTTGGTTTACCGAATACCATATATTCTTTACCCTCAGCAATACTCTCTTGAATCCATTTGATCCCCTTAAACCATACCAACTCAATTCTCCCTGTCCCGTCAGTTAAGTCGGCCACTAAACGTTGTGCACGTTGCTGTCCAATAAGCCTTATGTTTTTAATTACTCCGCGCAGTTGGATGTATGGCATATCAGGCATAATTTGGCTTATTTTGTATACCTGCGACCGATCTACATGCCTATAAGGATAATGGAATAAAAGATCAGCAAACGTAAAAATGCCAAGTTCTTTTTTCAGCATTTCAGCTCTTGCTGTTCCTACTCCTTTTAAATACTCTATTTGCGTGGTTAAAAATTGCACCTTTGCAAAATAATATAATTAAATATGGGTACAAAAGTGGTTATCCGCAACTTAATTGTGCATTATTACTCTAAATCATAACTTAATTTAGCAGCATGAAACGTTTGTTATTGTATGTAAGTTTGAGCATAAGCAGCTATATCGCATTTGCTCAAACATTATTCCCCGTTCAAATTAAAGGTAAATGGGGTTTTACTAATGGAGCAGGTAGGTTAGCCATTGTACCGATATACGACTATGCTGAAAGTTTTTATCATGGTAGGGCGGTAGTGGCTTTAAATAACCAACCTTGCGCTATTGACGAAACTAATTTCAGAGTAATCGATACCGGATTATATATCAATATTCAAAGATTTAGCGAGGGAGTATCAAAGGTTACTACAGTAAAGTTGCAACAGTTTTTTGTTGATGTAAATGGGAAAAAAGTTTGTAATGTTCCTTTAGATGTATACGATGCAAGGCCTTTTAAAAATGGATTATCCGGTATAGCTAAAAAAGTTGATATCCATGAAACGAAGTTTAACAACGACATTGTAAACTTGGGATACAAGTTTGGATATATGAATAAAAACGGCCAAGAGGTGGTGGCATGTAAATATGATGATGCGGATGATTTTGACAATGGGTTTGCTCGCGTTCGAGTTGATAAAAAGTTTGGTGTGATTGATACACTAGGCAATGAAGTTGTTGCACCTTTGTATTTTAATATTGGTAAATTTATTGAAGGTAAGGCTTGGGTTGATGTTGGGGGGAATTATGGCTATATAAACAATAAAGGAGACGTATTAATTAGACCAATTTACCAATATGCATATGATTTTAGTGAAGGATTGGCAGGCGTTAGCATAGAAGGTAAATTTGGTTTTATTGATGAGATGGGAAAGGTCGTGATTACTCCTCAATATGAAGCCATAAGGCCATTTTCGCAAGGATTGGCCGCTGTTAAACAAAATGGTAAATGGGGCTTTATTGATAAATCAGGTACGCTTAAAATGCGTTTTGTATTTGACAATGCAATGTTGTTTGTAAATGATAGATGTGCAGTTTTGATTAAACGTAAATGGGGCTTTATTGATGCTACTGGTGCTGTTGTTATTCCAGCAGAGTTTGATGCTGTAGGCACATTTAGCGATGGACTTGCAGAGGTTATGATTGGCCAAGTGAGTGTCTATGTAAACAAGCAAGGGATTATTATTCCGCAGTTAAAATAATATCATACTCGTTCTGTTTTAAATACTTGAATAATAATAGCAGTTCCAACTCGGGCTGCTATTGTTTTATATCCTTTAGTCAATTTAATACCATATAGTCATATCAATAGTTTTCAAATCGACAATGAATAGGTATGTCATTGTATAAATACATTCCAACTATTAACAAGTTTATTTTTCAGAAAATGCCCTCATTAATATGTATTCTTCATTGGACTTAAATTTAATTCGAGGGGTTTCTTTTTGAAATTATGTTTAGTCTGTAACACATAAAAAACGCGAATCATTTTTAACTGATTATGTTATTTTGTGTACGATTATAATAACGGGTTATTTTGGTAAAGAGTTTTTAAACTCTAGATATCTTGCATCAAATGTTCCCGAATTCCCACCGCTACCAAGACACTTCCATGTTTCTTCAATATTTAACACCCTATTGTCAGGATTAGGGTGGGTGCTTAAAAACTCCGGAATTGTGGCACTGCCACTTATTTTCTGAAAAAAATATTTTGCGCCTTGCGGATCATATTCTGTCCCCAATAAATACCTTACGCTATAATCGTCTGCTTCTGTTTCGTCTGTTCTACTAAATTTTAAAGCAAGCAGTTGAGCACCGATTTGAGCAATTTGTTGTGTGTTTCCACTAGTGAAAATTTGAATCAAGGTTTCAACGCCATATTGTTTTAGCATTTGATTGGCGCTATGTCTACGATCGGCATGTGCAATTTCGTGTCCCATTACCCCAGCCAATTGCATTTCGTTATCAAGATATTTTATTATTCCTGTGTATACGTATATGTATCCTCCTGGTGTGCAAAATGCATTTAGCGTATTGTCATCTTTAATGATTCTAATGCGCCAAGGGAATTCATCTTTATAATAAACCTTACTTGAATTTAAAATGGTATTACGTATACGGTAAATATGCCCATATGCAACTGGGTTAGTTGCTGAATCCAAAATAGGATAGTTACCGGGATCTGATTCTATTTGCTGAACAGATGCTAGTCCCATCTGTATATCTTGGTTAATATTCATCAATAAACCTACAGCACCCCCTGGTGCTTTACCTCCGCAATTATCAGTAAATGAGGCGTCTTTATCGCTGCTGCAACTGGCAAAAAACGTGATAGAAAAGGTAATAACTAATAATGTTTTTATTTTCATGGTAAGAAAAATATAATGACTAAATTAATTACAATTTAGGTTTTAATCCTAAAGATGCCGCTACTTCTAACATGAACGTGTATGCTTCTCCCGGATTATTTGCTATTTTACCTTCCAAAATGGCCTCTCTAATTTCAGTTTTTATTAATCCCACTTCACGACTTGGGCCAATTCCAAATGCTTTCATGATATCTTCTCCACTAATTGGAGGTTGCCAATTTCTTAGTGCATCTCGCTCTGTAACATCAACAACCAATTGTTTTACTTGTTCAAGGTTTTTCCTATATGTTTCTACCTTAACTTTGTTTTTACTTGTAATATCCGCTTTGCATAGCAAAAATAGTGCGTCAATATCTTCTTCTGCATCAAGTATTAACCTTCGTATGGCACTGTCAGTAACTCCGTCTTCAGCTAACACTTTGGGCCGATGATGTAGTGCAACTATTTTCTCTACGAATTTCATTTTTTCGTTGAGAGGTAGTTTTAAATTACCAAAAATCTTCTTTACCATGCGACTGCCTTTGTCCTCGTGCCCATGAAAAGTCCATCCAGTTCCTTTTTCAAAACGTTTGGTTAATGGCTTAGCTATATCGTGCAGAAGTGCAGCCCATCGTAACCATAAATCATCCGTATCTAAGCAAATGTTATCTAACACCATTAGGGTGTGGTAGAAGTTGTCTTTGTGTGCTTTTTCATCAATTACTTCTACTCCATGCATGGCAGCTAATTCAGGGAAAATTAATTGAAGTAACCCGCAGTCAAACAATAAATTAAAACCAATTGATGGTTTATTACTGAGCATTATTTTATTGAGTTCATCACTTATTCTTTCAAACGAAATTATTTTTATTCTATCCGCATTTCTTTTAATAGATTCAAATGTCTCATATTCAATTTCAAACCTCAATTGTGTAGCAAACCTTATGGCACGCATCATGCGCAATGGGTCATCACTAAAAGTAATATCAGCGTTAAGTGGTGTGCGTATGATTTTATTTTCTAAGTCTTGTATACCATTAAATGGATCAACCAATGTGCCGTAATCAGAGTTGTTTAAGCTAATTGCCAATGCATTTATGGTGAAGTCTCTACGGTTTTGGTCATCGTTTAAATTGCCAGGCTCTACAGCTGGTTTTCGACTGTTTTGCGTGTAACTCTCTTTACGAGCTCCTACAAACTCTACCTCCCAATCGTGAGTTTTAACCATGGCTGTACCAAAGTTTTTAAAGTATGAAAAACTACTTTTAGGAATATTGGCAGAAAACTGCTGAGCAAGCTTTATACCATCACCAAGAACCACTACATCAATGTCTTTACTTGGGCGGTTTAAAAATATATCGCGCACAAAACCTCCCACCACATAGGCTGGTATCTCCTGTTTATTGGTTACTTCTGCAATTTGCTTAAAAATGGGTTGCTGTAAATCTACCTTCACGATACAAAAATAAGGTTTATCTTATGGCTTCATGATTTTTTTAGGCAGTTGATCGAACTTTATTTGAGCTGTTACCATAAATCTAGTTGAGAAACTAGCGCCTAACGGGTGGTACCATTCTTTTTGGGTAAATATGTTTCTTAAAGTCGCGTTGATGTTGATTCGTTCTCCCCACATTTTTTTATTAATGGAAACGTCTGTTGTAAAATTTGAAGGAATGTTTACTATTTGTAAAGCCCCATTATCGTAGTTTTGCCAAGCAGTTTTTGATAAGGCTTGTGTTCGCATGGCAACATCAAACCTTGCTGGTAATTTATAATACATGCTTAACAAAAGTTTTCTTTTGGCTTCGCTTGATAATACAGTTTGTAACTCTTTTTGATTTGACGTATTGTTTGCTGAATAATAGTCTAGTTCAAACCAAAAATTAGTTAGCACATCATAATGAATATTTAAGCCCCAAATTTTACCGAAAATATTACCATGTGCAGCCTTTGTTTGATAACCATTATATAAAAAACTAACAGCATTGGTATTTGGTATTAAGTACACTGCATTTTGCGAGTATCTTAAACCTCCGTGTAATGTTATTCTAAAGTAGTTACTTCCAAAATTTAGTTTGTAAAAATAGTCAGCACTTAGTTTTTGCGTAGGTAAACTGTTTAATTTTCCGGGGTATGTATACATGGGGTTATTAATATTGCTATTGTGATTAACTCCGTAATGATACCATGTTTGATTTAGGAATTGGGCTAAACGTGTTTGTTGGTATGATCCTATAAAATTCCTGCTGCGTATACTGTTATTGTTTTTTTGATGACTGAAAACCAAGTTTGGATTAATGGTGTAATCCATAATATTTAGCATCGCATCCAGTTGTTGAGTTGTTTTTTTATTTGGTTTTCGTTTAATACTTGCATACGGTTGATGCTGCGCAATAAAACCTGCTGAGGTAGAGTAGGAGTAATAGTTTAATGTATATCCCATACTGTATTTTGTGTATGTTTGATTATCCATATATTTACTTTTACCCACCTCTGTATTTAGTGTATTTGTTAAGTATTTATACGCGGTAAAATCGTTGGTATTTTGCACCCAATTATTAAATGATTGTTGATTGATTGTTGTATTTATTTTTACATATCGATTATTACTAAATATTCGTTTAAGTGACAAAGTACCTTCTATATAACCTGTTTTAAATGGGTGTTCACTTCCTGTGAAATTCCTGAATAAAAACTCATCTTGTGTGCTTAATGCTGCACTTGCTTGTATATGTATTTTTTTGAATTGACCAGCTCCTTCTGCCCTAAACGACATTAATGTATTTTTATTTGCAACTTTAGGATACACCAAATATCGAGCAGTAATCATGGTGTCGCGAGCATACCAATCTTGAAAATTAAAACTTGTATTGATGTGAAATTTATCACCATAATAACCTAGCGAATGGGAGTACACAAATCCTGTTTTATCAATATTTGGTGAGCTATAACCCGCTATGTACTTTGCCGCACCGGGGTCATTAATTGGGTTGCCGTTATTAGCAATTACCCTATATGCTAATCCTTTAAAATCATTACGGGTAACAATGTTAATTGCACCAAAACCACAAAATTGTCCATTAATCATTTGTGGTGTATTAAATATTTCGACATAACTAATGTCAATAACAGATATACCCAACAAGTTGATATTTAATGCATCCCATCTCTCTAATTCTACTTTCTGTCCATTAACCATCAGCATTACATTTTGTTGTTGCTGTGTAGATGTACTTGCAATATTTAAATAATATCGATCACCATTAATGGTGCTGTAAGTTGTTTTATCAATCCATGACAACAGCTCACTCAATCTGCCAATTCCTTGCGCACGAATGAGTTCTGAAGTAATGTATTGTTTTTCTCCTTTTATTGGCTGTAAGGTTACAGATAAATTGGCACTTGTGGGTTGCTTTATATAATGCACCGAATCAGTTTGCGCCATTGCTACAAAGCATAAAGAAACCAATAATATATTTAAAAAGTATTTCAATTAATAAAGTTCTGAATGGCTTTGGGTGTATTGAAATAATACAACAAACCTGATTGAAAAAATAGTTGGTGCTGCTTATGAAAAGTTTGTGTGCCAACGTAAAATGA
>Ga0247722_10001894_pt1 | contig 11193 bp, 7 predicted proteins | sample MSEWelMarce3H_FC_FD_189094 | JGI IMG/M metagenome (GOLD analysis project Ga0247722, IMG submission 189094) | Subsurface sediment microbial communities from gas well in West Virginia, United States - MSEEL Well Study Marcellus 3H_FC | ecosystem: Environmental > Terrestrial > Deep subsurface >...
TCCTAGCCACGCGTTAGACTCAGCTCATGACTGGGAAGAGCTCGGAAGAGATGAAGTTGTGGCCAGCGCCATTTCGAGGCGCTCACGCTGTCGATGCCACCGTCACAATTCCTGGTTCAAAATCTGTAACAAATAGAGCGCTCATCCTTGCGGCACAGGCGAAGACTACTTCTATCTTGCGTAAACCGCTTATCTCTCGCGATTCTGAGTTGATGTCAGCAGGTCTTCAATCACTCGGTGTTGCAATTACCGGAAGCGACGAAAGCTGGGTGATTACACCTGGAGCGCTTAAGGGGCCAGCAAAAATTGATGTAGGAAATGCCGGAACAGTAATGCGTTTTCTCCCGCCCCTTGCAGCCCTTGCAACTGGTGAAATTTCATTCGATGGCGATCCCCGCTCTTATGAACGCCCAATCGGCCCAGTTATTGCAGCTTTGGAAGAACTTGGAATTGAGATCGATCACGAAGGTCGTTACTCACTTCCCTTAACTATTAAGGCAAAGGGCGCAATCCCCGGTGGAGAGTTAACAATCGATGCAAGTAAGTCGAGCCAATTCTTATCTGCGCTCTTACTTGTCGCGCCAAGTATGGAAAAAGGAATCACAGTTCGCCATGAAGGTGGCACTCTGCCTTCTATTCCTCATATCGATATGACCGTTCAGATGCTCCGCGATTTTGGTGCCGTTGTTCATGTTGATAAGAGTGCGCAGAGTTGGCGTGTAGAACCAGGTGCCCTTACTGGTTTAGATCTCACTATCGAGCCCGATTTATCTAACGCTTCACCATTTCTCTCAATCGCTATGGTCTGCGGCGGAAAAATCACGATTGCAGATTGGCCGAAAGTTACAACTCAGCCTGGTGATCAACTGCGAGATATCTTTACTCAAATGGGTGCGCAGGTTGAATTTACCGCCGCTGGTTTAACACTTACTGGGGGTGAATCTATTCATGGAATAGATATCGATCTTCACGATGTTGGCGAGCTAACGCCATCAATCGCCGCCCTTGCAGCGCTTGCTGATTCACCATCACATCTGCGTGGAATCGGACACTTGCGCCTTCACGAGACAGATCGACTAGCAGCCCTTACTCGCGAGATTAATTCTCTCGGCGGAAACGTTGTTGAAGATGAGACTTCATTACACATTACTCCGGCGCCATTGCATGGTGGAACTTTCCATACATATGAAGATCACCGCTTAGCTACCGCTGGCGCAGTAATTGGTCTTGTAACTTCCGATGTATTGGTTGAAAACGTTGCAACTACTCGTAAGACTCTGCCGGATTTCCCAGGGCTCTGGAATAGTTTGGTCATATGACCCCTCGCGAATATGACGAATCAGATGCTCGAATTCGACCATCTCGAACTACTCGCAGGCGTACCAAAGATCGTCCCACCCACTCTGATTCAATAACTGCTTTTGTCACCACGGTAGATCGTGGTCGCACAACATGTGTGACCGATGATGGTGTGATTATCACCGCTATGAAGGCGCGTGAACTTGGACCTAAATCAGTTGTTGTAGGCGACCTCGTTGAAATTGTTGGAGATGTATCGGGCACTGAAGGATCACTTGCCCGAATCGTTGTGGTTAATGAGCGCACAAATTCTCTGAGCAGAACTGTCGATGATGCAGCTCGAGTGGAAAGAACGATTGTTGCAAATATTGATCAGCTCCTTATTGTTGTTGCATCAGCTAACCCGGAACCGCGTCGCGGATTGATTGATAGATTCTTGGTAAGCGCATTTCATGAATCCATCAAACCCATCATTGTTGTCACCAAGGTTGATGTATCGCCAGTTCCAGATTTCATCCAAGAGTACAAGGCGCTGGGCGTGGAAATCTTTACAACCTCATCAAAGCTAGAGGGTCGCAAAGAGGATATTGATAAGTTACTTGAAATCCTCGACGATAAAATCTCTGTACTTGTTGGCCACTCTGGCGTTGGTAAGTCAACGCTAATTAATGAGTTAGTTCCAAATGCAGATCGTATGACTGGTGATGTTAACGATGTCACCGGTCGCGGTCGCCACACCTCATCCAGCGCGATTGCTCTGCCACTTGCCAATGGTGGATGGATTATCGATACGCCCGGTATTCGCGCATTTGGTTTATCGCATCTCAACAGGGAGCGAATCATTGAATCTTTCCCAGATATCTACCAAGTTATTCAAAGGTGTATGCCGAACTGTTCACACCACGAAAATTCTTGTGCGCTTGGTCCATGGATTGAATCAGAACCAGATCTCCGCGCAGAGCGATTAACTCGAGTCACCAGCCTTCGTTCGCTGCTAGAAGTAAAACCAGTTGAATCTGATGCTCCTGAGGATGGGCGATAGACTCACACAATGAGCCATAGTCGCGGAGAAGATCTCGCACTTGCCCATCGTCTAGCTGATGCTGCCGATGCAATTACTCTCACCCGCTATCAAGCCCTCGATCTCACCGTCACAACAAAGCCAGATAACACACCAGTTACCGATGCTGATAAATCTGCAGAGAGTGCGATCAGGGCGCTACTTCACGCACATCGCCCAGATGATGGAATTGTTGGTGAAGAGTTTGGAAATGAAGGTCTAGAGAAGCAGCGTTATTGGGTTATTGATCCAATTGATGGCACAAAGAATTTTCTCCGTGGCGTTCCAACCTGGGCAACACTTATCGCCTTAGTTGAGAAGAGTGCAAACGGAGATCAGAAGGTAACTGTCGGAGTAGTCAGCGCACCTGCGCTCTTTCGTCGCTGGTATGCCCACGAAGGTGCAGGAGCTTTTGTGGTTGTTAATTCAGAGATTCCAAAGAAGATCTCTGTCTCTAAAGTTTCGAAGATGGAAGATGCATCGGTATCGCACTCAGATTTCATCGGATGGGGCGATCGCTTAGGCCCATTTAACTCACTGCTTTCATCTGCTTGGCGCACTCGCGCACATGGCGATTTCTGGTCACATATGTTGGTCGCAGAAGGCGCAGTTGATATCGCCGTTGAACCAGAGCTTGCTCTCTGGGATATGGCGGCGCTCGACATCATTGTTCGCGAAGCTGGTGGAAGATTTACCAATCTCGATGGTGTTGATGGAATTCACGGCGGCAATGGTCTATCTACAAATAGCGCGCTTCACTCATTTGTTGTTGAAGCACTTAGGGTCAAAGGGTAGAGAGCAACCATGGCTGATATCGAAATTGACTTAAACCGACATAAGACTCCAGAACTTAAAGTATCTGTTGATTTAGCGAAGGAACAAATTACTCCCCTGACTTTTTCGATCTCCGGTATGACCTGCAGTTCATGCGTTAATAGCGTTGAGCGAGCGGTAAATGAGATTCCTGGAGTCTCAGCATCCGTTAATTTTGCATCCGAAACTCTGCACCTGCTTGCACCATCTGGCCTTGACGCAAAAGTGGTCATCAAGCAAGTGAAATCTGCAGGTTATGAGGCACGTTTACTTGAAGACCAGAGCAACCCAGCACTTCACAGAAAAGGCGCTGCACGAGCCCTTGTTGCAGCAGCGCTCTTTGCGATTCCAGCGATAGCTATCTCGATGGTTATGAGCTGGCACCCAGCGATTAACGAGTGGTTAATATCAACTTTTGAAAGTTACAACTGGCCACAGCCACCGCATGCCGATCACAACTTCGTATCGTGGCTAGTTCTAGCAATTACAACTCCGCTCATTCTCTTTGTTGCGTGGCCAATTCACCGTGCAGCAATCCGCAACATCTTCCATCCGACGATGGATACCTTGGTATCACTCGGAGCCTTCAGTGCCTACTTCTGGTCAATCTATGCAACGTATTCAAATACCGGAGAGCCATATACCGAAGTCGCAGCGGGCGTTCTCTTCTTCGTCATCCTCGGCCGATACCTTGAATCACGCGCGAAGCGACGTGCAAGTAGCGCGCTCTCATCACTACTCGCACTAGGTGAGAAAGAAGTCGCTGTGATGCGAGCTGGGGTTGAAGTAATCCTTCCAATCTCCCAATTAGTTGTTGGCGATGAATTTATTGTTAAACCAGGTTCACGCATCGCAACTGATGGAGTTGTCATCTCAGGTAATAGTTCAGTAGATAACTCCATGATTACTGGTGAATCAGTACCGGTCGAGGTATCACCCGGATCTCGCGTAATCGGTTCTGCGATGAATAACAATGGTCGCCTTATTGTCCGTGCAACACGAATCGGAAGCGATACAGAGTTAGCTCGTATTACATCGATGGTTGTCGCAGCTCAAGGAAGCAAGACTCCGATTCAGGCTAAGGCAGATAAAATTGCTGCTTACTTTGTTCCGATTGTCACCGTTCTTGCAGCGCTCACCTTTGAGGGTTGGTACTTATTTGGCGGCAAATCACTGACCTACTCAATATCTACTGCAATTACCGTTCTCGTTATTGCATGTCCATGTGCGCTAGGCCTTGCTACCCCTGTAGCTCTCTTAGTTGCATCAGGCCGAGGAGCTCTGCGCGGAATAGTTCTGCGAAATCCACGCGCCTTAGAAGCCTCTCAAAGTATTGATGTTGTTGTACTTGATAAGACTGGAACCCTTACCGAGGGCGAGATGTCGGTACGCAACTTCACTCTTTCACCATCTGCCGGCAAGGTGCTTGGTGCAGAATTTAGCAACCTGCTTTCTGAGAAGAACATCCTCTCTACTGCTCTCGCACTTGAAAGTCAGAGCGATCACCCAACTGCTAAATCGATTTCAACATTTTCTCTCGCTCAAGGAGCAACGCAACTTCCCGTCGATCAACTCACCCAAACACCTGGCGTAGGTGTTGCTGCGCGTGTGAATATCGGTGGGAAATCACCAGTTGTCCTGATTGGCTCCCCTGTTTCAGTTGCACATAGTTGTATTCCATTTGATTCAGAGATTACCGCTGCAATTCAGAACGCTGAAAGCAATTCATATGCAGTCTCAGTCCTTGCTTGGGACGGTGTTGCACTAGCTGTCTTTGCATCTGGCGATATTGTGAAGAGTGATGCAGCAGCAACTCTGCAAGAGCTGCATAAGCGTGGAATTACAACCTGGTTAATCTCGGGTGATAACGAGCAGAGCGCTTCAAATATCGGTGCAAAAGTTGGGATTGCGGCAACGAATATCATCGCAAATGCTATGCCTGAAGATAAGTTGGCGAAGATCAAAGCGCTGCAAGAGCAAGGCCACCGAGTCTTAATGATCGGCGATGGCGTCAACGATGCGGCAGCTCTGGCACAGGCGGAATTAAGCATCGCAATGGGTTCTGGCACAGATGTTGCTATGTCGAGCGCCGATATCACCTTGATGCGACCACAGCTTGCGGCCGTTATCGAAGCGTTAGATTTATCGAAGAAAACGCTCTCAACAATTAAGGGAAATCTCATCTGGGCATTTGCCTATAACGTCATTGGCCTGCCGATTGCAGCACTTGGTTTTGCAACACCGATGTATGCAGCAGCTGCGATGGCCATTAGTAGCCTCTTTGTTGTTAGTAACTCCCTGCGTTTAAAGTAAAGGCGCTCGGAAAAGAGAAAAGGCGCTGATATCAGCGCCTTTTTCATACTTCTTACTTACTGCTTACTTACATTGGTAGCGGGGGCAGGATTTGAACCTACGACCTCTGGGTTATGAGCCCAGCGAGCTACCGAGCTGCTCCACCCCGCGTCGGAAGTGCAATCATAGGCGTAACAGCCTTGCTTCACCAAATCCGTTACAGATGCGAGAAATTACTTACGTGATTGCGCAGCAATCGCGGCAGCAAGTGCTGCCTTGAGTCGATCTTGTGCGCGACCGTATGCAGCAAAGTCTCCCTTTGCAAGTGCAGCTTGACCATCAGAGAGAGCTTGCTTTGCACGTTGTAACGCACTCGCAAGATCCGCTGAACTGTTATTGGTCGTTGCATCTGGATTAGAAGTTGATGATGAAGATGTTCCGGAGTTTCCACCGAATACTTGATCAAGTGCACCCTTAAGTGAACTATCAAATCCAATTACATCTCCAAATGAGACAAGTACTTTCTGCAGAAGTGGATATGCAGCAGAGTTAGATGTTGCTCGTACATATACAGGTTGTACATAGAGCAGACCATTTCCAACCGGCAAGGTCAGAAGGTTTCCAAGTACAACATCTGATCCACCTTGGCGAAGAAGCGAAAGTGTATTTGCAACTTCTGGCTTAGCTTCGAAGTTAGATGCCACCTGAGATGGACCTGCGATATTTGTGCTTCGAGGAAGTTGAAGTACAGAAATCTTTCCGTAATCAGGTCCTGCAGTTGAATTCACCGCAGCGAATGCTGACAAGTTCTCTCGACCACCACGAGGTACAAATGGTGTGGTCAATGAGAATGCTGGCGTCTTTGAACCAGGCATTTGCAGAGTCATGTAATACGGAGGTTGAGCTCCCGCATTTGCACCAAATGTTGATGGATCAGTTGGTACGCGCCAGAAATCTTGACCGCCGTAGAAGGCATCAGAGTTCTTCACGTGATACGAGCTCAAGATGTCGCGCTGAACTCGGAAGATATCTTCTGGGTAGCGCACATGGTCGAGAAGGTCCTTAGAGATAGCGCTCTTTGGCTTCACACTATTTGGGAATGCCTTCATCCAGGTCTTCAAGACAGGATCCTTCTGATCCCACTGGTAAAGGTTCACTGTTCCGTCATACGCATCAACAGTTGCCTTTACAGAGTTACGAATGTAATTAACTGTTGTATTTGATTGAGCAGTTACCGCAGTTGAATTTGCAGTTAGTGCATCTGCTGTCGAAGTCGAGAGTGATGTAGTTCTTGCATATGGGTAACCAGCGCTCGTTGTGTAACCGTCGATAATCCAGAGAACTTTGCCATCGACGATAGCTGGATATGGATCGCCATCGAGGGTTAGCCATGGAGCTACCTTTGCTACGCGCTCACGTGGTTCGCGGTTATAGAGAATCTTTGAATCAGCGTTGATCAAGTTAGAGAGAAGAATTCTCTGCTCTTGATACTTAACTGCGAAGAGCAACTTATTGAGAAGGCTACCTACAGGTACTCCACCAGACCCGGTGTATGTGTAGTTCTTCTGACCGTTTGCTGATGCATCATCTGGGTAATCGAATTCGACTGGGTTCTTCGTCTTCTTTCCACCAATAATTGAGTAATCAGGAACGTTCTCGCCGAAGTAGATGCGAGGTTGGAAATCACCTAGACCCTTTGTTGGAGGAAGATCTCCCACTGCAAAGTTTGGCTTTCCATCAGCGTCGACGGTATTTCCATACGCTGCAACAAAACCGAAGCCGTGTGTGTAGACAAGGTGATCGTTGATCCAGTTACGGCTTGGGTTACCTTCAATATTTAACTCACGAACTGCAACAACAGTGTCGCGTGAGACTCCATTGATCTTGTAGCGATCAACATCGAGTGACTGTGGGAATGTGTAGTAAGGCTTGATCTGCTGAAGTTGTCTAAATGTCGCAGAGATAACATTTGGATCCATCAATCTAATGTTGGCGATAGTTGCAGCATCATCTGCAAGCTGACCAGCGCTGGCTGAAAGAGTTGCGTTGTAATCCTTGATATCAACATCTGCGAGGTCATATGCAGCGCGAGTAGCGTCGATATTGCGCTGAATAAATGGCGCTTCCTTAGAGGATTCTGAAGGCTTTACCTGGAATTGCTGAATAGCAGCTGGATAAATTCCTGCGATAAGTACAGATGAAATCACCAAGAGCGCTGTTCCGGCCGCTGGCAAAAGCCATGAGCGACGAACGATATTTGCAAAGAAGAGCAGAGCGCAGACAACAGCAATGGCAGAGAGAATCGCCTTGGCAGGAAGGAGCGCATTGACATCTGTGTACTTGAGGCCAGTGATGAGGCTGCTCTCCTTGAGCGAAAGCGCATAACGATCGAACCAATAAGCAACAGCCTTGATAAGAACGATAAGACCTAAGAGGATTGAAATCTGAACTCGCGCCGCAACAGTGGTGCGATCACTCTGGACATTTGTACGAATACCGCCGTACATGTAGTGAACAAAGGCGCTAGCAATCGCTGCAAGTATCAGCGTTGAGATTCCCCAACCGATAATTGCTTGGTACATCGGTAGCTTAAAGACGAAGAAAGAGACATCGAGTCCGAACTGTGGATCCTTAACGCCGAAAGTTGTTGAATTTGTAAAGAGAAGCCAGTCGCGCCAGAAAGCCATTCCTGATGAACCAGCAAAGTAGGCGAGGACTGCAGCGATACCGATGAAGACCCACATACGGATTGGTTCGATCTGACCGCGAAGTCTTTCAACGCCATTAATCTCGATACTTGTTGGAACGTAGAGTGGGCGGCGCTTGTATGCGATATAGATATTGAGCGAGATGACTAATGAGGTAAGTAAGCCGACAATCAAGAAGAGTTGAATCTTCGTTGTGAGAACTGTGGTCCACACAGATGTGAAGTCGACTGAGTTAAACCAGAGCCAATCGATATAGAAACCGCTGAAGTAAACGATAAGGGCACCGAGTGCAAATAAGATTCCTGCAGTTATTACAAGCGGGCTACGATTTCTATTCATGAATCTAGATTAGTGCACCCCTTCACGCCTTGAAAATTTGAATCCTGTGAATTTATAAGGACTTTATAAGCTTCTTCGAGGGTTGAGACGGCAATCACTCGAACCCCCTCCACCTTCTCGGGAACTTCATCACAATTTTCACGAGATATGAAGATGATCTCTGTTCCCGTCTTTCGGGCAGCAGTGATCTTCTCTTCCACCCCACCAATTGGACCTACCTTGCCCTGTGCCGAGATAGTTCCGGTAGCTGCAATCTTGCGGCCCTGCAGAATGTTTTCAGGAGTGAGAAGGTCTGTAAGGCCGAGTGCGAAGATCAATCCACCACTTGGGCCACCAGTGTTCTTGAGTGAAAGTTTTATCGATTCATCTGTCATCTGGCTGAGATCAATACTTGGGTAATACTTTGCAAGGAGCTGCTTAGCTGCAAGAAGTGCGGTGCTCTGCGATTTAGCCATCTCTTTCTTGCCGGCTGCAATCTCAGCCTTGTCATTTGTCTCTCGCTGATACACAACCGAACGAGGAACCACTACGCAATCCTTCAAAGCCCAGCAGTGCAGAACTCGATACCCAAGAATCTCGGTTTCAGGATTGGTGACCCAGATTGAAAGAAGATACATCTGCCCATCAACTGGATATGTAGTTACAGGTGATGCAGATGTTGATTGGATATTGAGTAATTTTGGAAAGAGTGGATTTCCTTCGCCAGGATTAATCAGTACAAAGTTAACTGGAAGTACAAGTGGAAGTGTCAGAACAAGAGTAAGTAAGAGTTTTACTAATCGCGGCGTATGGTTGAAGCGAACGGGCATTGCTATAACTTCTAAGCCCGATTATCTGGGTTATCTAAATTGTTGTGCTGATCCTTCTGCTCGTCTCGGAATGATTCTTGAAAGCGTTGGAACTGACCAACAGAACGAGAAGTCTCTGATTCAAACTTTCCCTTAAATTTTGAAACCCAAACAACATATCCAATTCCACCAAGTAGCCCTGCAACTGGAACCACCCACCAAATCAGAGCGGCAAAGGCGCTGCTACCTGCGGCATAGGCTGCAGTTACTTCCATAGAGCGGCTCACAAGCGAAGGCATAAAAAGAGCCTACCCTTTCCGGGAAGAAAGTGCCCACTCGCATGGTTATAGATACTGGGTTATAGAGAATGAGTTATACGAGTTAGTTACAATCGCATACCGTCGTAAATGAGAGCTGAAGGAGTTTTTCGATGTCACCTTTTGGATTTACTCCAGATGATGCAAATAATGACGGTGACAAGCCTGAAGATTTCTCCGCGATGATGCGACAGATGCAGGAACAGATTCAGAAGCAATTTGAACAAATGGGGATCAACCCAGCCGGTTTTGTAAATCCTTTTGCCGCTTTCACAGGTGGTGCAAATGAAACCCTGCCGAAGAACGTCGTGCGCGATACAGCAAAGAAGATTGTTCAGCTTCAGGGTTCGCAGCCAATCGGAACAAAAGATGTGACCGTCATTGAGAACGCTTTTGAGATCGCAGATTTATGGCTCAACGAGGCAACGGTCTTTCCAGCGACCGAAGCCACAACTGCCCCTCGAGCAATCAGCCGCCTCGATTGGATTGACCTCACCGTTGCCGGATGGCACGACACTATGGAGCCCCTCGCAACAGGACTTTCCTCTGCAATCTCAGGGCTACTTGATCAAGCTGCTGGCGATTCTGATGAACTCAATAACTCTATGGGTGCAATTACTGGCCTCTTACGAACATTTATCGGATCGATGATTGCAACGCAGTTGGGCCAGGCAATTGGCGCTATCTCTACATCCGCAACGGGTGCACACGATGTTGGCCTTCCACTTCTAAGCCCAGCACAACCAGTCTTAATTCCTGAAAATATTGAGTTGTGGAGTGCAGAGTTAGAGATTCCAAAGACAGAGATTTACATCTTCCATGCTCTGCGAGAAGCTGCAATAGCGCGTTTATTTGCCCACAACCCTTGGATTGTTTCTTATATTCGAAGCGCCATAGTTGATTACGGACGCGGAATTCGAATCGATATGGATGCAATTCAACGTCAAGCAGAAGAGTTAATGACTAACTTTGATCCTGTACAACAGAACCCCGAATCTGGAGAAAATAATTTCTCTATCGCACTCAATAATGGAGTCTTTACTCCTGAAGAAACTCCGGAACAGAGAGCAGCTCTTTCAAAGTTAGAGACAGCACTTGCACTTGTTGATGGTTGGGCTGATGAAGTTGCAGCACTTGCAGCAGGTGAACGACTTCCTGCACTCGCATCACTTCGAGAGATATTTAGACGTCAACGAGCAACCAACGCTCCATCACAACAACTCTTTAAATCACTTCTTGGTCTTCAAGTTTCACCGAGACTTGCACGTGAGGCGAGCGCCTTCTGGCAGAAAGCTCGAGAGATTAAAGATATCTCTGCACGTGATCAGATCTGGAGTGGAATCCTGCCAAGTGCCGAGGAGCTCCTTGATCCTGAGAAGTTCTTAAAGTCGGCGCAGATTCCTGATGATCTCAGCGGGCTTCTCTAGATCGATCGAAAAAAGTCGATCGGGAAAAGCGAAGTCCCCGGGCGCACATTTTAATATCTGCCTTCCCCTTGCAGATATCAAACGGTTATCCGAGGACTTCGTAAGCGCAAAGTACGAGAGATTTAACGCAGAATCAAATGTAAATGACTA
>Ga0247722_10001895_pt1 | contig 11192 bp, 12 predicted proteins | sample MSEWelMarce3H_FC_FD_189094 | JGI IMG/M metagenome (GOLD analysis project Ga0247722, IMG submission 189094) | Subsurface sediment microbial communities from gas well in West Virginia, United States - MSEEL Well Study Marcellus 3H_FC | ecosystem: Environmental > Terrestrial > Deep subsurface >...
TGCTCGTCGTGGCAAAGGCCGCGAAAAGCTTTCTGCATAAAGATTTAAAACGATATCCGTGCTTGCAAAAACTGCACGACTAACCGAAAGCGGCGATTTTGCCCGCGCAACAAAGAGTGGCCTGCGATATTCAACGGCTAATTTTGTCGGTTATTTGTATCCAACCGGTCTGAGTCAACCCGCCCGCGCTGGTTTGATCATCAATAAAACTATTGGGGGCTCCGTCACGCGCCATCGAATTGCGCGACAGGTTCGACATGTCTTGCAGGAGAACTACTCACAACTTCCAGAAGGAAGTCTCGTAGTTGTTAGAGCGTTGAAAAACCCTCAACACCCTAAAAAAACACAAAACCAAAAATCTAACCTGCAAAGCAAACAAGAAATCCAAACAATTGATATTGCCGGCGAAGTAAAAAACATACTGGCACATCTTGTAAGAAAACTTCATGAGAGAGCGAATCAAAAATGAAGAAGCTTCTTACTGCGCCAATTAAGTTTTACCAAAAATGGATCTCACCCATGTTTGGACCACGTTGCAAGTACTACCCATCATGTTCTTCCTACGCAGTAACTGCAATTGAAAACTACGGGTTAAAAGGAATCGCAATGTCGCTGTGGCGTCTAGTGCGCTGTAACCCATGGTCACACGGCGGTGTGGATTATGTTCAAGTAAAAGAAGATTTAAACAAAAAAGAAATAAATAAAGAGAAATTAGACGAGAAGAAAGAAAAGGTAACAATCAATGGATAGCATCCTAAAACCCTTATATATAGCGGTTACTTGGGTTATTGTAAAAATCCACGATCTTCTCTCTCCAATTTTCGGATCAAGCAGCGGGGTTACCTGGTCACTATCGATTATCGGACTTGTGATTATTATCCGTATTATTTTAATTCCACTTTTTGTAAAACAGATCAAGAGCCAAAGAGCGCTAACAGCCCTTCAACCACACATGAAGGAGATTCAAAAGAAATACAAGGACGATCGCCAAAAGCAATCCGAAGAGATGATGAAGCTTTATAAAGAGCACAAAACAAATCCACTGGCATCTTGTTTCCCAATCCTTGCCCAAGCACCAATTTTCTTTGCCCTGTTCACGGTTCTAAACGGAATTGGTAAAAACCCTCCAGTCAGCCATGGTGTCTTTACTCAAGAAGATGTTGTTAACGCCGCTCAAGCTAAGTTCTTCGGTGCACCGATTTCAGAAACATTTTTAAGCTCAGATATTTCAACTGTAAAAATCGTTACTATTATTTTGATTGCATTTATGTCATTGACAACCTTTACTACACAACGTCAGTTGATGACCAAAGGTATGCCAAAGATGGACTCATCAAATAATATGATGTTGCAACAGCAAAAAATTATGTTGTATGCCTTCCCTGTTATCTTCGCAATCACAGGAGTTAACTTTCCAATTGGAGTTTTGATCTATTGGTCAACAACAAACCTTTGGACATGGGGACAACAGTTCTATGTAATCAAGAGAAACCCAACGCCAGGTTCACCGGCTTATGAAGAGTTACACAAAAAACGAAACAAGAAAAATGGAATCGTTGAAGAGACCAACACTGATGTACAGATAGAAGATGAGATTAAAGGTCAGCGCCAGCAACCAAAAAACAATAAAAATAAAAAGAAGAAAAAGAAGTAATCGACAGAAACCACAAAAGAAGCGATAAAAAGAATAAATAGAGAGAACCATAAAAAGAATTAGAAATACAGACAATTAGTATTAATTCACCTCAAACCCGACAAAGGGGGCACAATGCCTAAGAAGAAAACCGAAGATGTTATAGAAGAAAGCTCAATTAAAGAAGGCGAAGCAACCACGGCGAAAGCCTCAAAGAAGGCCACATCAAAAACCAGCAAAAAAGACGACTCATCTGAGGCAGCAAAAGACAGCGACCTAAAAACTCCAAAAACTGCCGCCAAGTTAGAAGAAGAGGGCGATATTGCTGCTGATTACCTAGAGGCCTTGTTGGACATCGCCGATCTTGATGGGGATATTGATATCGATGTAGAAAATGGCCGAGCTGCCCTAGCAATTGTGGGCGGGAAACTCAGCCACCTAGTCGGCCGCGATGGTGAGGTTTTGGACTCAATCCAGGAGCTAACTCGTTTGGCCGTACAGACATCGACGGGGGATCGAAGCCGCCTGATGTTGGACATCGATAACTTCCGAGCCAACCGCCGCACAGAGCTAACAGCCCTAGCCAAAGAGATGGCAGAAGAGGCAAAAACCACCGGAGGCTCAATCAAGTTGAAGCCAATGAATGCTTTTGAACGCAAAATCATCCATGACACAATCCAAGACCTAGGCCTAACCAGCGAATCAGACGGAGAAGACCCAAATCGCTTCGTCGTAATTTATCCCGCTTAAATCAGCCTCAATAACTGGAAGAAGAGCTTTTTGGAGACAAACCAGGGAAAAGACCCTGAGATAGTTTCACGTGAAACCTTGATCTCTCGGTATTTTCCGGAGGACAAACGAATCCACGCCTACGCTGAGTTCCTGAAAAACCAGGGAATTGAGCGTGGTTTGGTCGGCCCACGCGAAGCCGACCGCATCTGGGAACGCCATATCTTCAACTGCCTACCCGTAACCACCCTTTTCACCAAAGGAGCCACAGTCTTTGATATTGGCTCAGGCGCCGGTCTTCCAGGCATCGTTATTGCACTCGCCCGGCCCGATCTAACTGTTGTGCTGATTGAACCCCTAGAGCGCCGGGTGGAGTTCCTCCAGGAAGCAGTCAAGACCTTGGCTGAGATAGAGGGGCAGACCCCACTACAGATCCAAGTTCTCCGTGGTCGGGCTCAGGACGTCAAAACCACCGCAGAGTATGTGACCGCTCGAGCGGTAGCCCCTCTAGAAAAACTTAAAAAGATTAGCTGGCACCTACTCAAGGTCAACGGCTCATTACTGGCCATGAAGGGCGAAAAAGCCCAGGATGAGATGGCAACGGTACCTAAATCAATCCTTCATGAAATCAATCTTGAGGGAATTGAGCTTGGGCGCATAGTCGAGGTCAAAAAAGGTGCTTAACTACCCGCGTGGATGATTCACGTGAAACAAAGAAGGTAGTCGGAACGCGCCGGCTTAAAGAGCCCATGCCAAAACCGGCCGCCCTTCGAATCTTGACCGTGGCCAACCAAAAAGGTGGGGTCGGCAAAACAACGACCACAGTCAACCTGGCGGCAGCCCTGTCTATGGGGGGGTTAAATGTCGTTGTTATTGACCTAGATCCACAGGGAAATGCCTCCACCGCACTTGGTGTTGAACATATTGATAATGCAGGAATTTATGAAGTTTTAATGGGGCAATCCACTATCTCTCAAGTGTCTCAAAAGGTATCTGGCTTTCCATCTCTTGAATGCGTCTCTTCAAACACATCACTTGCACAAGCCGAGATCGAACTCGTACCAATGGTTGCTAGAGAGATGCGTTTAAAAGAGGCGATCGAAACTTTAATTGCAGATCGCGCAGCACAATCACAAAGCATTGATTACATTTTAATTGATTGCCCACCATCACTTGGCTTATTAACCATCAACGCTTTTACTGCAGCGAAAGAAGTTTTAATTCCTATCCAATGTGAGTACTACTCATTAGAGGGTCTTTCACAACTTCTAAAAACATTTGAACTTGTTAAGCAACGACTTAATCCAACTTTAAAACTATCCACATTTGTATTGACGATGTATAACAACACTAATCTTGCAAACGATGTTGCTAATGAAATTCGCAAACACTATCCAAATGAATTAATTGATATTCCAATCCCTCGCACAGTAAGAGTTTCAGAGGCACCAGGATTTAAACAAACAGTAATGACATATGACCCACTATCTCCCGGTGCTATTGCTTATATGTCAGTAGCTCGCGAACTAGCAGAGCGCGGTAAACCTTTTGATTCCAATGTTGTATCAATAAATTACAAACGTGAAGGTGAGATAGCGTAATGGCAAGACGCGGAGGCCTAGGAACAAATCTAGATGCACTTATCCCAACATCTTTAACTGTTGAAGGCAAAGAAGTCGGACAACAAAACGAAGTTGATATCGCATCTATTTCACCAAACCCACGACAACCTAGAACTCATTTTGATCCTGCCGCACTTGATGAATTAATTGCATCAATTAAAGAGATAGGTATTTTGCAACCACCTGTTGTCAGGCAAGTAAAACCAGGTGCATATGAATTGATCATGGGAGAGCGTCGCTTCCGTGCTGCAAAAGCTGCTGGCTTAAAAACAATTCCAGTAATTATTCGACAAACACCCGATAATGAATTACTTCGCGAAGCGTTGATAGAGAACATTCACCGCAGCCAACTGAACGCTCTTGAAGAGGCAGCGGCGTACTCACAACTGCTAACTGACTTTAACTGCACGCATGATGAGCTAGCAATCAAACTTGGTCGATCCCGCCCGTTAATTTCAAACACAATTCGTTTAATGAACTTGCCAACTTCGGTTCAACAAAAACTAGTGAGCGGGCAGATTACTGCAGGCCATGCTCGCGCACTTTTGGGATTAGACAGTGCAGCTGCAATTGAAAAACTAGCAACACGAATTACCACCGAAGGTCTTTCTGTGCGCGCCACCGAACAGATCATCGCCGAAGGATCACCAGCTAAAACCGGGGCAAAGAAGCCAAAATCAACTAAATCTAGCTCTGCCGAACTACACGAGATCGCAGAGAGAATTGGTGATGTTTTAGATACCCGAGTCACTATTCAAGGTAGTGTTCAAAAAGGAACAATAGTTATTGAGTTTGCTGGAGCAGAAGACTTTAAGCGAATTACTAAAGCTTTAGAGAATTAACCCTTTAACTCTTTACCACCCAGTTTTGTCATTTCTTGCTTAATCACTCCACCTAAAGCTTTAACGCCTTCGCGAATTCGCTCTGGAGTTGGATAGCAGTAAGCCAAGCGCAAAGACCAAGAACCAAAGCCATCTGCATAAAAGGCTGTCCCCGGAACATATGCCACCTTTGCAACAATCGCCTTAGGCATTAGTGCTTTTGTATCAATTCCATTTGGCAAAGTAACCCACACATAAAAACCGCCACCAGGTTTTGTCCATTTAGCTGTAGCTGGAAAATGCTCATCTAGTGATTCCAACATTGCATCACGGCGAACCTTATAGAGATCACAAAATGATGCGATTTGATCTCGCCATGGCTGACTCGCTAAATAGTTTGAGATTGTTAACTGCGTGAAATTAGAAGGGCACAAAATAGATGACTCACTTGCAATCACCATTTTTTCCTTTAATGAAGGCGGCATCAGCGCCCAACCCACTCGGAGCCCAGGAGCAATCGTCTTGGAAAAAGATCCTAGGTAAATAACATTCTCTGAATCCTCTGCGCGCATCGCATTTGGTGATGGTTGATCAAATCCCAACAATCCATATGGATTATCTTCAACAACAAAAATCCCTGCATCGCGGCAAATATTCAAAATCTCTGTGCGGCGAGATGATGGAAGTAAAACTCCACTTGGGTTTTGATAGTTAGGGATTGTGTATAAAAACTTAATCTTTCGCCCAGCTGCTCTGACTGTTTTGATCGCATCTTCTAAAGCCGATGGAACCAAACCATTGTCATCGGTCTCTACATGAACAACAGATGCCTCGTACTGATGAAATGTCCCCAGTGCACCAACGTATGAAGGTGCTTCAGCCAACACAACATCTTGTGGATCTAAAAAGATTCGAGAAATTAAATCTAAAGCCTGTTGCGAGCCAGTTGTAATTAAAACATCATCAGGGTTTGCGCGGATTCCTTCTAATGCCATTACTTCACAGATCTGCTCGCGAAGTTTTGGATGGCCCTGTCCGTTTCCATACTGCAAAGCTTCTTGCCCGTTGTTACGAATCAAGTTTTGAACAACATCGGCCATCATGTCCATCGGTAATGCTGAAAGATTTGGCATTCCACCAGCCAAGGAAACAATCTCTGGTCTAGATGCAACGGCAAAGAGTGAGCGGATCTCACTTGGCTTCATATGGGCTGCGCGGCTTGCATAGCGCTGCTCCAGGTTTTGAGGCGCGCCCGTTGAAAAGCGTTGCGTTATCTCGGACATCCTCTAAGTCTGCCACACCAAAGGGGGCGCTCGGATCTAAATAAGATCTGTATTAGCGGCGAATACCCGCGTTACGAAGGTCTGAAATCTTTAACGTTCCAGTCTTTGCATCATCCTCGGCAGCTAAATAAAGCCGCTGTATAGCAATTACTAAGGCCTCTGCCACGGTGTCGCGAAACTCTGGGCGCGATAAACGATCTAAATCACCGGCATTGCTGGCATAACCCAAATCAATGCGAACAGTTGGCGCGGTGGTTAATCGAAGCAAATCCCATGTCTTTGCATGTGTTCGACAGTTAGTTAAATCTGTACGGGCACATATTTCGCGCTGAACCAAAGAGGCAAAGCGCTCGCCAACAATGGAGTGAACACCATGGGCATCGCTACCGTAAAAATAAGTTGCAGCACCATGGGCTTTTTCATTGGAATACGAATCAGTATTTAGTGAAATCATCAAATCTGCATTACTTCGATTACTAAATGTAATTCTCTCTGACTCTGTGGGTGAGTTGTTAACGCCTCTAGTTAAGAACACAGAAGCACCCAGTGCCAGCAAACGACCTTCAGTACGAACAGCAACATCGTAAATAAGTGCATCATCTGCTTGCGGATCTAAAACGATTACTTTATTTGCCAATGCCGGCCCGCGAAGTTGTTGAGTAGCATTTTGTCGAAGCGTAGATGGAACACCGCCAGAGACAACTCGAGTTAAACGAATCAATGCAATCATTGTCGCCGGACCACATTTACCATCAACGGTTTCACCCACTGATTTTTGAAAATCTTTAACGGCTGCTTCTGTGCGATTGCCAAAAATTCCATCAACTCGCCCGCAGTCAAAACCCATCTCAGTTAACCGTGCTTGAAGCGCTGCAACATCATCACCGCGCATTAACGGCGTGGCCTGTAGATATAAAGACCTGTCTCCAAGTTTCCAGCGCGCCTCTTCCATTGCGCGAGCTGTCACCTCATCAACAATGCCCGTGACATCTAAACCACGGGCTTGTTGAAAGGAGCGAATCTCAGATTCGTTTAAATCAGACATCAAATTAAGCGATAAAGCTTTCGAGTTCCTTCAAGATTGCAGGCTTTGGCTTTGCACCAACAATTGTCTTTACAACCTCGCCATTAACAAAAACATTCATTGTAGGAATTGATGTAATCCCATACTTCAATGCAATTGCTGACTCTTCATCTGTATTTAGCTTTACAATTTTAATTTTTGAACCATATTCATTTGAAATATCTTCAAGAATTGGACCAACCGCGCGGCATGGGCCACACCACTCTGCCCAAAAATCAACCAATACAGGTGTGCTGCTCTTTAATACCTCTGCATCAAAATTAGCTGTTGTTACCGCACTTGTTGCCATGTCGTTCTCCTTGGATCTCGTATTACGTACTCTTCACGCTGTGTGAAGTACCTGCTTTTAAACTTCTAATTCTTATCTGGGTTTATTGTCGAAACTCTACTAGTGAGCCAAGAACTTCTCAGCATCTAATGCTGCGGCACAACCCGACCCGGCTGCTGTAATCGCCTGGCGGTAGGTGTGGTCAACTAGATCACCGCAGGCAAAAACACCCTTTTGGTTAGTTCGAGTTGATCGCCCTTCGGGAACTACATATCCCTCTGCATCTAAATTTATCTGCCCAACAATTAACTCACTGCGTGGAATGTGCCCAATTGCAACAAACAAACCAGTAAAAGATGCTTCACTGACTGTGCCATCAACAGTGTTGCGCAGTTTTAAACCTTCAACTTTATCTGCGCCAAGCACATCAATTACCTCTGTGTTCCACAAGAATTCAATCTTTGGGTTTGCCTTGGCGCGATCTGCCATGATCTTTGATGCACGAAGAGAGTCGCGACGGTGAATCAAAACAACTTTTTCTGCAAAGCGAGTTAAGAACGTCGCCTCTTCTACGGCGCTGTCTCCACCGCCAACAACTGCAATTGTTTGTCCTTTGAAAAAGAAACCATCACAGGTCGCACACCAAGAAACTCCGCGCCCTGATAAACGCTTTTCATTTTCTAAACCAATTTCGCGATAAGCACTTCCTGTAGCAAGAATGACAGATTTAGCTTTTACTGTATTGCCAGATCCATCTTTAAGGATCTTGATCTCGCCAGTTAAATCCATTTCTACAATGTCATCGGTTATTAACTCCGTACCAAAACGCTTAGCTTGCTTGCGCATACTGTCCATGAGATCAGGACCCATTACGCCCTCTGTAAATCCAGGAAAGTTTTCTACCTCAGTAGTATTCATAAGTGCGCCACCTGCTGTGACAGATCCTTCATACATCAACGGTTCTAACTGCGCACGCGATGCATAAATCGCTGCGGTGTAACCGGCAGGTCCAGAGCCAACGATGACAACGTTTCTTACTTCACTCACAACGACTCCCTAAATCTGACCTGTGTTTTTACAACCCGAAATCTAACCTGTTTATTCCTGACTTGTTTATTCCTGACCCGTCTTGCGCCTAGTAATTGAACTGCCTAAATGTCGGATCATTGAGATTTCCTGTACTCCAACAGCCTTACCCGCAAAAACAAAGCCAATAAAAGCCACAACCATTACAAGCAATAACTGCCCAGAACGCCCTATTGGAGAAAGCTCAACTCCAGACCAGGACATATATTCAACGATGGCAAATAAAGGCAACATCACAAGAAAAGATGCGACAAACAATCGCAAATGCTGACCTGCAAACTCACGCAGCTTCAAAACACCGATATGTTTTTTAAGAAGTGCCAAAGTGACCCATAGGCCAACTAGATAGCTAATTGAAAAAGCTACTCCTAAGCCAACTGTTACCCATTGATTTTCTAAGAAATACAAGAAAAAGTAAGAAAGCCCAACAGAGACAATGTTAATTATCAAAATTGAAAGCACCTGAGTTTTTGTATCTTCAAAGGCATTAAACCCACGGATCAATATTAAATTGATAGAAAAAGCAACCAACCCAAAACTCAATGCAGATAAAACCAGACCAATATAGCGGGCATCGGCTATTGGAATACCAACAAAGATAACCTCGGTTATTAATGGACCGAAAAGAAGAAATGCCACAGCACTTGGAATGGTGATTACACCAACTAATCTAATTGCTCGAATAAGTTGAGATTTAACTTCTTCAGATTTGCCATCTAAAGCCAATTTTGAAATGTGGGGCAAAATCGCTGTAATGATTGAGATTGTCACAATCGAATAAGGCAGCAACATCACAAAGTAGGCAAACGTGTATGGCGTATAACCAACACCATCTGTTATTCCCTCTTGCGCACTTCGTACTGCCGCAGATGTTGCGACATTGACAGTAACTAAATAACCAAGTTGAGAGATCAAAATATAAATCAGAGTCCAACCGGCCAAATTAAACGATTTTCCTAAACCTTGAACTCCAAACCTGGGCCGAATTCTTATCCCTAGTTTTTTCACAACAGGCACAAGGACAAGTGCTTGAACAACAACGGCAAAAGTTGTACCCCACCCTAATATTTGAACTTGTTGAGAAGTGATATTGGCGAGGTTAACCCCAGGAGAAAAAATCAAGAATCCTGCAAAAAGTACGATTCCAACAAGGTTATTTGCAATTGGTGCCCACATCAAAGGGCCAAAAGATCCTCGCGCATTTGCCACTTGTCCAAGCATTGTAAATAAACCTAAGAAAAAGATTTGAGGAAGGCAGTAACGAGTAAAGGCAATAGCAATCTCTTTTTCAGCCTCAAAGCCTGGAGTGAAGAATTCAGGGGCATACAAACGCACTAAAGCTGGAGCAAAAAACATTCCCAAAGTAACAAGTGCAATCAAGATCAGAGAAATTGTTGTAATCAGCCTGGAAGCAAAACTATCGCCACCATCTTCGTGATCAAAAGATCTAACTAACTGAGGAATAAAAATCGCAGTAAGGGCGCCGCCAACAAGCAAGTTATACAAGATATTTGGCATGGTATTTGCAACGTTGTATGTGTCTGCAAGTAACGTGGTACCAAGAACTGCAACCAGCAAAATTCCACGGATAAAACCTGTAATGCGAGAGATTATTGTTCCAAGAGCCATTACTCCGGAGGCCCGGAAAAGCTCATTGGATTTCATTTACTCTTCCTTCGTACGCGCCTAACACTTTGTGCAACGCCAGCCAATAAGAGAAGTATGGCCGCTCCTGTTGTAAACCAGGCCACGCGCACATCGATTACAGATGAATTCAGGGTTAAAAACGCTTCAGGTACAACCTCTACACCGCCTTTGTCGGTTATGTAGGCAGAGACAACTGTTTGGCCGGGGGCAATAACATCAACACCCATCTCTAACTGAACCTTTGACTTAGGCGCGATGACAACATCTTTAAAACTTTCAACAACCATACGTGAATTAATTGGAACCATAGAAACATCAACAGTTACTTCTGTATCGAAATCATTGATAACTGTGACAGGAAGTTTTACAAAAGAAGTTGTGACTTGGTAGTTCCCACTATTTATTCGAAGTTTATTCACAACAGCATTTACTGCCTCTGTTGCATTTGAAGTAAAGAAAGCACGCGACTCACGATCTAAATTTGGTGATAGAAGTTGAGCAAGTCGCGCACGTAGATTAGAAACCTCATCAGATGTAACAACTCGAGAAAGACGAGTAAGAGCTCGACGATTTTCTCCATATATTTTGCGCTCTGTAAAACTCAGCCTTGACTTACCAACGCTCCAACTATGGGCAGTATCTGCTGTAACAGATCGGCCTAACAAGGTTTCTAACCGTGCCTTACCAAACAAAACATATTGAGTCAGTTCACTAGGTGCCAAATTCTTTGCTAATCCAATATCAGGATTGCCATAAGCAAGAGAAATAACTTCATTGCGTGCGGTAACAGCCTTTAAGCGATCCAACCAAGAAAGTGCAGCATCACCTGCGACTGGTTCTTCATCACTTAGAACTTTGTATTCAGCTGTCATTGCAGTGATTGCATCTATCAATGCTGGATCAATAACCCATGTTCGATCACGAGACATTGATCGAAAAACTAATTTTCCAAGTTCGCCAGATGGAAGCAGTGCTTGAGCAAAGGAGTCATCTCTAAACTCACCAGTAAAACTCTGGTT
>Ga0247722_10001897_pt1 | contig 11186 bp, 11 predicted proteins | sample MSEWelMarce3H_FC_FD_189094 | JGI IMG/M metagenome (GOLD analysis project Ga0247722, IMG submission 189094) | Subsurface sediment microbial communities from gas well in West Virginia, United States - MSEEL Well Study Marcellus 3H_FC | ecosystem: Environmental > Terrestrial > Deep subsurface >...
ACCATGGAGTTTACGATGAATCTCGCAGTCCACGGCAGCCTGTTTGATGAGACGCGTAATACCGCTCGTAATCCTCTCTTTTTCGTAAGAAATTTCATACAGGAACTCGTCGGACGTCATGAATGCTTCAGGGGCACGACCAGCCTCTTTCATATCGTACTTCTTTGGAGCAGTATCAGCACGACGAGTGGACACAATATTGAATCCCGTAGACGATTTGGCCTGAGCATCGGTGAACACGGAAATGTAGTAGGAAATGCGGATTGTTCGCTCTTCTACAGGTACAACTTCGACGTTGACGGTTCCACCTGCACCTAGAGTCTGGCGAGTGGCGTGGGAACACAGACGAATACCGCGCCCCATCACCTGATCTGTACGTGCAGGGTTCCAGTGCGGCTCGGAAATGTGGATACGACGAACATTTTTTAAGTTAATACCTTCGGCACCCGATGCCGTGATCATGAAAACACAAAGCAGTTTCTCTCCTCCACGTTTTAGAATACTCTCTTTCATAGATTGCACGTGTTCAGGATAAACAGACTGCAGGGTCCGATAATCTTCATTGAAGATATGGAGCATGATCTCCTTGACTTCCTTCTTCTCTTCGCCTGTATAGAACGCGTATGCGGGCTTCTTCGGATCTAGAGTAGGATCTTCCACGTACTTTCCATCCACTTTCACGATACGGTAAGGTTGGTATCCGTTCGCATCCAAGATTGCAGAGATGATTCCTAGTCCCTCCAACTTACGGTAGTTAGAATAGATGAGTTGGTTCACTGTTCCTGTTTCCTTAATATTGGCCAGCATCTTCAGCATTTTCGGGGAATATGCTTTCAACCCCTCCTCGCGGAGATACTTGTCGGGTTCCAGTCGCAGTTTCTCAAGAACCGCCGCCTTATCGTCGTCAGTACCGGCCGTATCTTCGTTTGTCTCTTCGGTAGTTCCCCGCAGATCGGAGGGAACGGCATAGTTGCAGACAAGGCGGGACATCACGCGATAGGTAGAAAAGTCCTGGTTAAGGGCACTGGGTCCTTTCGCAGCCTTGCGTGAATCCATCTGAATCTCTTTGTGACGCATTTCCAGGTATCGGTTGAACTGTTCGTCGGACATCTCGATTTTCTCAATCATCTTGTCGTCGTCCGTCCTCTTGGGAAGCATGCGTTCATCGCTGCCCTTGTAGTAGGACACAAGACCCTGAATACGTTTCTGGAACAGCATCGAATTCTTCACATCGAGACCATCAATGAAAGTGTTCACAAACTCAGAATAATCGGTAGGTAAGCATTCCAGGGCTTCTTTCTCAACATATTCGCGAGCCGCCAGAACTCCTCCAGGAAACTTATCGGCAAACGATTTCCGCAATCCATCCACCCAATCTCCCACCGTTTTGGATGTTATGGATTCATCATACTTTACGGCAATACGGTCGCCAGACTCGTTGTAAATAGATTTGAAATGGGTAGGATTACGGGTGACCATGATCACCCGTTTCACGCTATTGAACTCTACAGTATCCACTTCAGGAATCGCCTTGAAATAGGTCTTCATTCCAGCCTCGTCCCATGTCGGCATTTCTTTGACTGGAATCACAAGTCGCTCAATCGGTCCACGCAGCAGGTTGAGGAGGAAGGCAATTTCGTTAGGGCGATTGATGAGAGGAGTTCCCGAAAGAGCCACTACCTTGCAGTCTTTGGCGTAGTAGATCGCATCATAAATCCGGCGACCAATATCCGACTTGTTGATCGCACGCGAAATCAAATTGTGTGCCTCATCAATGATCACGACACTGTTCTCAAACGTCTTGGACTCTTTTGGATCGTCTTCGGGAATCAGGGCTTTTACGCTCGTTCCGTTGAGACCGTTGTAGTTAATGAAATTGTAGCGAGAATCAATGAGGTCTTCAATCTGGGCATCAATGCCCTTGCGGGTATCTAGCGGAAGCGTATTGTAGTTTGATGGTTGGTTAGGAACGGTCACAAAGTACCTTCCCTGAGATTTCAGGAACTCGTCGGAGATTCCCATGGCGAGAGCCGGCTGCTTATCAGCTTCTGAACGCAGAGTCCGCGTTTCCCAGAAATTGTTCTGAGTATAGATCGGGTCTCCACACTTCCTGATTTCCTGACGAAAGTTGCTCTGAAGAGAGGCGGGGAGAAGGATAAACACTTTCTTGGTGGAGAGCAGGGATTCAGCCACACCGATGGCCGAGCAAGTCTTTCCTGAACCCAGACCGTGGTAAACCAGCAGGCCACGGTACGGACTTTCTAAGAGAAGGTAGTCCCGCACGAGTTTCTGATAAGGCAAGAGTTCGCGAGTGGTTTTGGAAGATGTTTGCTGGAGACAAAGATCGACCCCTTCATCATCGGCTGACGGGTCATTACGGTATTTCAAGTAAATTCGTGCGATGTAGTCCGCAAATGCCTTGCGGGTAGGCAGAACGAACGCCATTGTATGGAGAACGTAAATAAAATACGATCTTCATACAATGAATTTGGACAGCGATCCCCGAGTGTGGATGGTCACTATCTACCTTTTCCTGGTATCTGCTCTTCTGTACTTCCGCCCTGCCTTAGTCTTTGATGGCGGAAAGGTCAGGGAGTTCGGAACTGGCCGGCGGGGAGCTACGGTCTTCCCCCTCTGGTGGTGGATCATTTCATTGGCTATTGCGTCTTACTTGATTGTTCACTTTTGGGTACTACCGTAACCGCCGGAGTTGACTCCTGAGCAGCTTTGATTTTCTGATCCTGTTCAACTTGACGCTGCAGCATATTCTTCCTAAACGTATCAGCTTCATCAATGCTGGGTATACAGACAGCCTTGTGAGAGTTGTAGGACAAACCATAAATTCCCACAATGCACGCCAGGGTCATGACGTATCCGACAGAGACCCAACCAGCATTGGGTGAGTCGGGATCAAACATGAGGTAGAAGCGGTCAAAGTACTGCCGAACTACCTCAAAGGTCCGAATCACAAACCATGCGAAGGTAGGGTAGATTGCCCAAATAGCTCCTTGGACGGCATTGACCGACGGGTCAATCTTTTCGCACTCGTAAAAGGTTACCGCCGAAGAAAAGCCAAACCCCAGTAAAAAGAAAAATGCGTAAATACCACATCCAAGACCAAATACAATCAATCCTTCGCGAAGTGTTTCAATTGCGAAGATGGCCATTCCCTTCCCTTATTATTCTTTCGGAAGACGAACTTCAACGGTTTCCGCAAGGTTAGAGAGATCCTTTAGAAGTTGATGTCTCTGCGTATAATGCGGCCGACTGAGATCAACACAGTCCGCGAGTGTCTTCCAGCCAATTGCGGAAATCTCTCTCTTTTGCATGGGGGTGAATCGTTGGTGAATATCAATATTTGCCGGATCGGTCAGGACGGCGAGAAAGTACTTGTGGCGGTACAGAATGTTATTTGTTCCATGAAAGGTCTCTTCCAATTGGATTCCGGAGACCACCGTATACGCTGAACGAGAAATATTGGTCTCCTCAAAGAATTCACGTTCAGCACACCCCTGATCACTCTCGCATTTTAGGCGACGACCTTTTGGAAATCCCCATTCTGGTTCAATGTAGAGGGGTGTAACAGAGTCAATATCGGTTTTCACCGCATCAAACCGCTCTTTTGCGAGTTTCATTTCATGGTCGTGTCGGTCGGAGTTGTTCCATAGACGAGACCACAGAGTTTCAAAGGATTCTGTTCGAAGCCGATTAATTTCCCCTTGCGTCATGTGTTCCAGAAGAGTCTGGACATAGACGGTATTTGCCGGATCAAACTTTCCCCGAATGAAATCGGTGTACGACATACTATCCTTGCGGCGAACCATGAGAATCTCCAGATTGTTCGCGGGAATTGGAAGACAGGACGGTCGTGAAGGAGACATTAAATTCCGTACAAGCAGAATCCCACAGGATAGAATAGGTTCACGACATTCTCGGAACGTATGTCCTCGTTGTCCGCAGTTATTACAGAAGATTGTGGGGGTAGACATTTCAGTTACTCTACTTCCGGATTAGAGTATTCCTCTTCCGTTTTTACCTCTTCTAACAATAATAAGAACACGAACATGAGCAGCACTACTCCAACAGTCGTAGCTCCTCAGAAGGGCCCCGCATCGGGGGTCTCCCTTACGGTAATGGACAACGGATTCGTGATTGCGACAGTTATTTTTGGCGTCGCTGTTCTGGGTCTTGGATACTACTATTTCTTCCGGTCGGAGGATCCGTTTACAACCCGCCTTACATGGTTTGCGATCGCCGTAGCCGTTATGGCTCTTATCACGTACGGCGTTTACTTCATTTACTCGGGTGCTACCGGCGGTGCGTCTACAGGAAACCTAACTCCAGCAGCAGGAGTCAACCCGACAACGGCCAACTCAGGCAATGGACTCGCTGTTCCTGGTTCATCTCTCCCGGTTGCAGCTGGAACCAGTGGTGCGAATTACGGCGTTCAGTGGTGGATGTACGTCCAGGACTGGAACTACAAGTTTGGACAGCAGAAGGACGTGATTATGCTTGGATCGGCAGGTAAGTCTAATCCTCACGTCTACCTTGACTCCGTCGACAATACGCTCTGTGTCCTGGTGAACGTTATGTCGGGTGCGTCTGGTGCTTCAGGCAGCTCTGCTCCTTCGCCGGTTGGATCTGATGGAAGTGCGGTGGACGACAAGTTCACATGCAAGGTCAAGAACGTGCCCCTGCAGACATGGTTCTCGGTGAGCGTGTCGGTGAATGGACGTAATGTTGATATCTACCAGGATGGCCTCCTAGTGCGTTCATGCCTGCTCCCCGGTGTTCCCCAGACTGCGTCGGGCGACCTGATCCTCATGGGCAATGGAGGATACTCTGGTAACCTTGCGGGTCTCTACGCCTATGGCCGTGCACTCACACCCTCGGATGCGATGGCCTTCTTTAGTGCTGGTCCCCCGGCAGCAGCGGTTTCAGCAACTGCGGCGTCTGTCGCAACACTGCCGAGCGGAGGATACAATGTAAAGCTCGCGGTTGTGGACGCCACGGGACAGGAGATAAACAAATACACGTTCTAAGATAATAATGGAGATTCGGACAATCTTGGTGTCCCTGATGACGCTCATCGTAATTGGAATTGTTATCCTCGTACTCTATCAGTACTTTTACGGAGGATATGTTCCGTCCAACGGTATTTCCCCAACGAATACAGAGATTCTCATTGTAGGACCTCTCCAGAACGGGCAGAATTACACACAGATAGATGCGGCTATCCCCCTGTCTCTCAACGAACGTGAAGGTATTGAGTTTTCGTATGCGGGATGGATTCAAGTGAATGATTATGCCCCTCCTTCGCAACACCCGATCATTTTTACCAAGGGTGATGTGGCTGGAATCCAGAAGTCTCCGTCCGTAACCCTCAACAGTGGTCGCAACGAACTCGTGATTGAGCAGGATACGTACGAGAAGGGCCGGCCGGCTCGTATCGTCATCCCCAACATGCCTGCGAATAAACTGATTCACCTAGCTATCTGTGTGAATCAGAAATCGTTTGATGTCTACATTAACGGCCTACTCTACTCGCACACCTCTCTCCATGCCCTGCCGATGCAGAATAGCCAACCTGTGTTCATTGCCGGAAACGGCGGGTGGAACGGACAGATTGGAAGCCTCATCTATTTCAATTACGAACTATCTGCTGAGAAAGTCCATAGCTTGGCGAATACCGCCCCAACACAGAGCCCGAATTCTATGCCGTACTACCCGAACTTCTTGAGTTCTGGATGGTGGGTCTCGAATCACCAAGCTTAACTTATTAACTAGCAGTCACCATCTGAATCTGGCCGACTCCAGTATTTGCATTGTCCTGGGCATCGTTTGCCCGGTTCTCAAGATTTGTAACACGCTGATTCAGACCAGCAAGTTGCAGAGTACATGGATCCATCATCTTCTGCATCCCGAACCCAAACCCTTCACGCTGTTGATTCGTCACAACGATCAACACCGCAACGGCTAGACCAATGAATAGGATAGGGAGATATTGATTGGCTTTCATCTGCTTCTCTATTATTACTCTTCATCGGGAATATCTGGGTACGTTTGTTCAAGTTTTCCGATACGATTGTTGATGCTTTGTATATATCCGGCAGAGCCCAGTTTTTTCGTCCCATCCTTTACCTGTTTCATACTGGCTTCGGCCGAGAGAGGGGGGGATTTACGAACCCTCATTCCTTCGCGTTCATACGATGGAAGCATGGATAGTAGGACAACTGAGATAAAGATAAAAATGATGACTAAATACACTGTAGACGTCTTCACGACCGCCATCTTTATTCTTACGAATCAATAAAGAAAGATGACGACATGCTCTATTGCGTACGGTACCGGCAAGGACTCAAACGCGAACTTTGTGAATCAGTTGAGGGATGCGTCGGATGTGACTGCAATGCTTAAGCGTGAGGGAATCAAGCGGAATTACACGGTGGGTTCAGCAACTCTTGGAAAGAACATTGACCCAATCGGAGGAATCCCTCAGAGTGATCTTCTGGCGCTGGGATATACGGTAATGTCGGTGGGTCCGTCCAATGCAATTACGCCTCGTGCAGGATACATGGGATCATGTACCCCTTGTGTGAACTTATCGTATGCACCGTTCAGTACTTTACGAGCCTCACTCAGTCTCATAAGATATTAGAGCTACTACGTCTATAAGAATTAAATGGACTTTATAGGTGTAAAGTATCGTTTAGCAGAAGAAACCTGGGCTGATATTATTAGTCCACGTATTTACAAGCGAACTCCTATAAACTATTTGGAAATTGGAACATTTTATGGAGCAAATCTTCTATCGGTTGCTGGGAGCTATGCTTCTCATCCAGACAGTAAACTATACTGCATAGATCCATGGGAAGATTATGATGAATATCCTGAATACAAAGGTGAACACACAACGATTTATAGTGGTTTCACTCGCAATCTTGAAAACTCGGGGCATAAAGACAGGGTAACCGTATGCCGAGGTTATTCAAATAATGAAATTCCTAAATTTCAGGATAATTTTTTTGATATCATTTATATCGATGGAAATCATGAAAATGAGTATGTGTTGGAAGATGCAGTGTTGAGCTTTAGGAAATTGAAGAAAGGAGGTATCCTAATTTTTGACGATTACGAATATTATTTCTGTAAGATTGGAGTTGATGCGTTTCTATCGGCATACCATAAACGCATAGAGAAGATAGGCGAGCGAGATAGACAGGTCTTTGTACGAAAATTAAAGTGAGCCTGTGTCTTTATCGCTTACTAACTCGGTCTTAAGTGGAACAGTCTTCATTGTCTTTTTAAGGCTTTCACGGACACGGACTTTCTGAGTCTTATCAAGCTGTCCTGGCTTATACGTAAAAAAGAACTTCATGAACTCGTCTGATTTCTTCGGTAGAGATTCACGAAGTTCGCCCGTATGACTTTTCATTTCCACGAGTGTTTCTTGATGACCTAGACAGTCTAGAGGAGTCAGTAGTTTATACCGCCGTTTTGTGGATGCAGCCAAATCCATCAAACGTTGGCAAATACAGATAATGCGATTCTGGTCGTATCCCTCAATGTAGTGAGCATCAGCATAGACAAATGCAAAGAAGAACTGGAGAAGAGTAGGTATAGACGCAACCTTCATTCCACTGCGGAGTTGGTGGTAACTATGGCAGGCATTGGTCTTGAATACGCGGCAGTACACAAAGCCATTCGCACCTTCAATATCAGTGTGCTCAGGGAGGAGTTCGGCATAGGCAGGATGTGCGTGAGCCTTGGCGTGACGACCTGAAAAGATCTCAGTAAATATCTTCACCGCACCGTCATAGTTATCTGGTGTAGCTAGAATATCGATAGGAACTTCCCATACATTCGTTCGCTTGTTTGAGTGTATATTTGCCGCATGAAGGCCAAGCAGAATCAGAGACTTTGTCTGCAAAACATGCTCAATAGACTGACGTTCGGAATCTGTGACTTGAGTCTGTTCCTTCTCTTTATGAGGTGGACAGCCTACAGGGTAATATTTGTTGAGAAGCATAAGGCGGTCATACACTTTTGACCAACGAGACACATCTCCTCGGGGTCGAGAAAGTTCAAGATACATGGACATGCGTAGAAAATTAGGGGATACGTAATGGATTCGTTCCTTGACTATATCCTCCTTCCATAGATGCTTAAAGATCGCAGGATCAAGATAGGTGATATCAGCAACTCCTGTAAAATCCACAAACACCTTGAACGTCATGAGATGAGCTCCAGGTTTTACTTCAATGTTTTTGAACCCCTGCGAATGAAAGATGTCGGCAAGTTCCATGGCGTGAAGCTGGGGCTGTTCGCTGTAAAAATCGTAGTCGGGAATATCATAGTTTGGATCGTAGAACTTGTCGGCTGGAAGTAAATTGTTAATCGCGGTTCCACCGTAGCAAAGAACGCGTCGTTTCTCAATGAATTCGCGGACGGTCCGAAGAATCTTTTTGATTCCTGGTTCATGTGCTGCTTCATATGCAATGCGGTTTTCGGCCTCTTCCAGCAGAGCTTTGTCCATTATACTATGTCGGACAAAATGGATTAGAAGATAACTTTCTTTTTTGGGACCAAGAAGTAAGATGTCGGATACAAAGCGTGTTACACAACGTCGTAGGACTAAGAGTGGAGAAGCTGCACCTCCGCCTCCACCTCCGCCGCCGTCCGACAATAAGAAGACATCTCCGAAAAACAATAAGAAGTATAATTTACGTAGCAAAACTAAGAAACCTGAAGAAAACGTGCGATGGGTTGATGATGATACTCTGTACGATAACTACAATTCGGAAGACGATTCCTCGTATAATGGGGAAGAGGAAGATGAAGATGAAGATGGAGAAGAACCCGAGAAGAGTATGAAGATGGATGAGGATGAAACACCTACAGCGACTCGTCAGGTACACGGTATTACCGTACCGACCAATATGCCGGTCTCAGTAAAGATTCATCTCCATGCCCGTATAGATGAGGATGAAGACGACGAAGAGGAGGACTACGATGACGACGATGACGACGATGATGAAGAGGGCGATGATGAGGATGGATTTGAGGAAGATAGTGAAGAGATTCCGTCTTCGTTTATCCAACATATTCTTGGTCGGCGTTTGATGTCGGGTGGACACGGTCGGCAGCCAGTTCTCATTATTCAGGGAGATGAGGATGAGGATGATGATCGGAAAAAGCGGAAGAACAAAGAGGAGGATATCCCCCTAAAACTGTCTCGCAAGGAACGAGAATACTTTGAGGAACTCACGAAGAAAATGCGTAAGGATGTGACGAAAAAGATGACTCTGATTTCCCAGATGATCAATGAATCAGACGTTCCGTACAAGTTTCGGGTCCTAGAGATGGACACCACTCCAAAAATCCAGAGTGAGATTATTCGTAAAATTGATGCGATAACGCGTATGGGATCGGACAGCGGCGAGGCCCAGAAACTACGTAATTGGGTAGATGGTATTCTGCGTGTTCCCTTCGGAAAGCAGATCTCGCTGCCTGTAACGATCAAAGACGGTCCCGAGAAATGTTCGGCTTTCCTTAATGAAGCACATTCCAAGATGGAGAAAGCGACCTATGGCATGACCTCAGCCAAGACCCAGATCATGCAGGTATTGGCTCAGTGGATTTCCAACCCCGAATCAGTTGGAAACGTGATTGCGATGCGTGGATCAGCTGGTGTGGGCAAGACCTCGTTTGCTCGTAACGGCATTGCTGGTGTTCTCCAGCGTCCGTTCATGTTCTTCTCTCTCGGGGGTGCATCCGATGTTTCCCACTATTCTGGACATTCATATACATATGAGGGATCTATGTGGGGTCGTATTATTGACTCCATTATTCAAGCGGGATGCATGAACCCTGTCCTGTACTTTGATGAGCTAGACAAGGTCTCGGGAACCCCCCACGGCGAAGAGATTACCTCTATGCTGATCCATCTCACAGACCGCTCCCAGAATTCACAGTATCACGACCGGTACTTCGCGGGCATTGACTTTGATCTGTCTCAGTGCCTGTTCGTGTTCTCCTTCAATGACGAGTCCCGGGTCCACCCTGTTCTGAAAGATCGTATGCGCGTCATCAATGTCCCAGGCTACAACGACAAGGAGAAGAAGGTGATTGTGGCCAACTATATCTGGCCCGATATTCTCCGGCATGCTGGAATTTCTCGCGAAGATCTCACTGCCGATGAAGAGGCAGCAGAGTACATTATTAAGGAGTACTCGAACGGCGAGGAAGGTATGCGTAATCTCATTCGTGTCGTAGAAGCTGTGGTGTCTCGCGTGAACCTGATTCGTATCTCCGATGAGGCTGCAGCCAAAGCGTACAAGTTCTACATTCCTGTGAAGTTCCCGATGAAATTGGAGAAGAAGCAGGTGGAGACACTTCTCACCGACTTCAATACGACGCTTCCTGAGCACTGGCGTTCATTGTATACGTAAACATCTGGAACGACAATACAAATACTCAAGGATGTCGCTCAAGGATGAGGCACAGTTCGCCAAGCGCCACATCCGTAATCGTTTTTCATTGATGGTTCTTCCCCACGTTTCCGAGGGAATCTGGAGTGTATACGAGAACGCCAAGACTATTTGCGAGAAAAACGACCAGATGGATCAGGTTCTCAAGACATTTCAGAATCTGCTCACACGTATTCCCGTCTGGACCGACGAGGTTCTCCAGGCTGAGGTTAAGCGTATTGTTGCGGCATCTAAGTGCTCGTATCTAGAGGAGCTGCTCACGGGTGTTCTTCTCACCTACCTCCGTGCCTTTGCCGCTATTCAGTATCGGTCTACCCAGGACAGTGTAGAGGTAGAGTTTGAGCGACCTCCTCTACCCCGCTTCCTGCATGAGTATTACAAGGAGGTGGCTCGGCGATGCTGGGAGCATGCTTACCTATTCCGCACAATCGGCGTTCCAACGGAGCAGCAGGCTCGTAATCGCAAACAGATTGAGGATATACTGGATTCGGCGTTCGACACAGTTCTCGACTCGTTCCTCCCGTGGCAGTCCATTGTGAACACCTACTTCTCCGTCCAAGATGCCCCTGTTCCCTCTGCCGCCGACGTGATTCAGCCAGCTGAGTCGGTGGTCCCTGCTCCTGCCCCTACCCCCGTCCCCGAGACCGAGAAGAAGGCCGTTGCGTTTGAGGAAGCGGACGACGAGAATGATGAGGA
>Ga0247722_10001899_pt1 | contig 11181 bp, 10 predicted proteins | sample MSEWelMarce3H_FC_FD_189094 | JGI IMG/M metagenome (GOLD analysis project Ga0247722, IMG submission 189094) | Subsurface sediment microbial communities from gas well in West Virginia, United States - MSEEL Well Study Marcellus 3H_FC | ecosystem: Environmental > Terrestrial > Deep subsurface >...
ATATAAAAATAACATCATATATTATGATAATGAATAACGAAGAACTAATAAAGGAAAATGCCTTGCTAAAGGAAGAAAATGAAAAGTTAAAAAAACAATTAGAAAATTATAATAATTCTAGAAAATCTTATTATGAAAAAAATAAAGAATATGTTAAAGCACAAGCTAAAGAAGCCTTAAAAAAATTGGCAGAAGAAAATCCAGAGAAATTAAAAGAATATAGAAGAAATGCTTATTTGAAAAGAAAAGAAAAGATGAATGAAAATATTAAGGAATAATTAAATAATTAGAAATAACTATTTAAAGTTATTGTCTTTATATAATATAAAGAATGAAATATGATTATCAAACACTTACAGATTTTTGCGAAGAACATAACATTGTGTTATGCGAAGACTATTCAAATATTACATTAAAGAGAGAAACAGTTATTTCAGGCATTTGTGAAACTGAAAATTGTAATAATACATTTACAAAAGGTTTTCGCGCTTTGCTTAATCCAAATGGATATTGCTCTGAATGTGCTAAAAATGTTGGAAAAGAAAGATATAAACAAACCTGTTTACAAAAATATGGCGTAGAATTTACAACTCAATCTAAACAAGTAAAAGATAAAATTAAAAAAACTTGTTTACAAAAATATGGAGTAGAACATATAGGACAAAGTAAAGAAATAAAAGAAAAAACTAAACAAACTTGTTTGGAAAAATATGGCGTAGAAAGTGCTTCCCAATGTAAAGAAATAAAAGATAAGGCAAAAAGAAGTAATTTAGAAAAATACGGTGTTGAAAATTCTTCTCAATGTAAAGAAATTAAATATAAGGTTAAAAGGAATAACTTAGAAAAGTATGGCGTAGAAAATTACTTACAAACTGATGAATGTAAAGAAAAAACCAAAAAAACTTGTTTAGAAAAATATGGTGTTGAATTTGCTAGTCAAAGCCAAGAATTTAAATATAAACTCAAATCAAATTGCCTAGAAAAGTATGGGGTTGAAAGCACAAATTCACTTAAGGAAGTTAAGGAGAAAAAGAAAAAATCATATATAGAAAAATATGGTGTAGACCATCCATCAAAAAGTGAAGAAATTAAACAAAAAAAGAAGGAAACGTGTAAAGCAAATTTTGGAGTTGATTTTCCAACACAAAGTACAGATGTATTAGAAACAATGAAAAATAATAATTTAGAAAAATATGGTGTTGAACATACACTTCAAGTCAAAGAATTTAGAGATAAAGGAAAAGAAACATGTTTAGAAAAATATGGTGTGGTAAATCATAGTCAATGTGAAGAAATTAGAGATAAAACAAAGAAAACCTGTTTAGAAAAATATGGAGTGGAATATTCTAGTCAAAATGAAGAAATAATGGAAAAATGCTCTAAAAATGCTTATAAATTAAAAGAATATAAATTTCCATCTGGTCGTATTGATAAAGTTCAAGGTTATGAACCTTATGCTTTAGATGAATTAATTATAAATGAAAAAATTAATGAAATAGATATAAATACTGGTTGTAAAAATGTTCCAACTATTTGGTATAATGATGAAAATGCAGAAAAACATAGACACTATGTAGATATTTTTATTCCTTTTCAAAATAAATGTATTGAAGTTAAATCTACTTGGACTTCTGAAAAGAAAAAGGATAATATATTTTTAAAACAAAATGCTGCTAAAGAGTTAGGTTATAAGTATGAAATATGGGTTTATAATTGTAAAGGAGTAAGAGTTCAAAAGTATGAATAAAATTATTAAAAATTAATTAATATTTTTATTTAATATTCGGAATAAGGAACATTATTATTTCCACGAAGTTTTAAAAAATTATATTGGTCTCCTGTCATACAAGCGCATCCAGTTGAATTAGAATATGTGTTAGGACAGCATTCAGGTTTGAATGGAGTATTGGCAAACATAAGCATTTCGCCTTCAGGTAGAGGAACAGGTTGAGGTTCACGTGCTAAAAATTGTTTAACACCCTTGCTTAAAGGTTGGCCTGGGACAACAGTCATATTTTGAGCACTCCATGAAGAAGTGTTTACGGACTGATCATCATTTAAATTATAAATGGAAGACTCTCCATAATTAATATTGGCTCCAGTAAATCCTTCTGTTGAGGTTGTTGTTGTGACAGGAGTGGTTGTAGTAGATGTTCCAGAAGTAGTTTGAGCAGCTAAGTTAGTTTGAGCATTTAGCATTTTTTGTTGAGCTTCTGCTTTTTTTCCTGAAGTATCTTTAGACATAGTACTTACTACGTCAGTCATTCCTTCCATTATTCTGCCCATATTACAGCATCCGCATACAGTATGGCCGACTAGAATTAAGTATACAACGCCAATTAAAATTAGAACCTCTAAATTAAATTTATATCCAAAAATTGAGACATCCATGTTATACATATTTCATAGATAATATTTTTCCTCTATTTTTTTCTAAAAGAATATCAATTGCTGCGTTATAATCGTGAAATCTAATATTTCCAATATAAAAAGAATCTTTGCTAGTTAATAAATGATATAATTTGTCGTGATTTTTATTTAATAATTTTTTATTTTTATTCATTGTAAGTGTTATATAATCCTTTATATTTTTGTCGCAAATTACTAAATTTCCGGTCCCTTCAATAACTAAATCTTTGCCTAAATTATATTCATACTGCTGTAAAATATTTTTACCATTAATTTCAACAATTCCATATACTTCTTCATCATTTTCGAGTATATCTCCTACATTAATGTCTTTAATCTCTCTATACGCGCCAGTATTGAGTTTAATTTTGGTTTCTCCTTTAAACCCGCTATCTAGTTTACTATGAATTTCATGTAAATTATTTATAGGAAGAAAAGAGTTATACATAACTTCAGATATATCATCATCATATATTTCGTCCCAATCTGTAAAAATAGTATTATTAATTTTAATAATTTTATTACTTGTATTTAAACAATATAAGTAAGGTTCTGTATAAGAATGATATTTAATAGCATCTGGATGCTGTGAAACGTATATCCATTTACCTGAATAATAAATGATGTGTGAATTCGATACTATAATATCATCTAAATTATATATTTCTGAACCTTTTGTTTCAACCTTTATACAAGCAGTAACTTCATTATTTCCAATTAAAATATCTCCAGGTTTGACTTCAGTTATTTTCTTTACGGAACCATCGTTCATCGTAATTTCGGTATCTTTATCGAAACATTTAACCTTAGGAATTTTAAGACTAGTTTGAACATGTAATACATCGATCATAAATGCTAATATAACAGCCATGGGAATCGCTAATGCGACAAAAATAACAGTATTAGCAATAGCAGCCCCCCATGTAAATGGAATAATCCAAAATACTGCTACCATAATAGCTAATGTTATTAAAATTGTAATAATAAATTGCGCAATTGCTCCTAATAGAGATTTAAGTGTATAATATGACCCTAATAATGTAAAAAGTCCGGCTGTCATGGTGCCTTGTATTTTAGCTAACAAATCTTTAAAACTGATAACAATTTGTTGTAAAGGTATAGTGATATTAATAATTCTTCCCATTATTTCTTGAGAAACTTGTTGAAACATTGTTCTAACTTTATCAAACATAGCTCTTACAGATTGAAGATCATCTTTGATTTTATCTGCCATACTACTTAATAAATTAGTAATAAATGTTAGTGGTTCTACAGCTGTTCCAGAAACACTTGATAGAATATTTTGAGTACAATAATTAAAATTTTGAGATGTATAATCACTAGCAGAAATTCCTTCTGGGCGAGTAATTAATCCAGCAAAAGGTATAATATTAGGTTTACATCGTTGGTTTGCCCAATCATCAATAACAGGTTGAACATTAACCATTATTAAACAATACGAAATAATCAAAATAAGTATAATAGTTATAATAATAAATAGTATTAGAGACCCTCCATATTGGTCAAAATAATTTAATTTTTCGTACATTTTCGTTATATTTTGTAATCCTTGATTATCCATATATAGTATACTCTTATAAAATACATTTCAAATTATCACAAAATATAAAAATTAAATATGAGGCATTTTAATAAAATGATCCTCCCAATCCCAAAATATTTCATTTCCTATTTTAATTTTGTGATTGCTTGTAATTAAACAACTAAACCATTCTGATTGAAAGTTAGCAAGAGTGGCTTTTGAGTAATTTTCTACCTTAATAAATCTATTAGATTTATCATCAAATACTAAATGTGAACCAGTAACAAATATGTCATCGCCACCTACTCCAGATTTTTTAATTAAATATAATGGTACAGGTTGTCTCTTATTATCAATCTTCATGACTGATTCGACAATCGAGCCATCTTCTAAAATATCTCCTAAATCAATGCTACTAATTGGTTTAATTGTTCCATTGCGTAATTTAATGCGAGTATTAGGATAAAAACATTTACCTAGAGCTCTAACCATTTGTCCAGGTGGTCCATTCCATGTACTATTCATAGTTTTAATGCTTCCATCCATTACATACATAAGACTAACCATAATACCAATTGTCTTTCCGATTAAATCTTTAATGCCAATAGTAATTCTTTGAAATTCAATAACTAAATTTAAAAACACACCAAAAACAGATTGAATAATATCAGAAAAAAGTGTACGAATTTTGTTAAACATGGCTCTAATAGAATTAATCTCATCCATAAAATTGCCCATCATACCTCCAAGTGAATCTGTAATGAATGTTAATGGTTGTAATAAGTAACCCATAAAATTAGTTTGCATGGATTGAATACAATATACGAAATTTTCTTCCATATCATCTGCTAAAGGCATATACATTGGATTACAACGGTATAAAGGCCAATTTGCTTTAATTTGAGCAACTTGGCTGTAATAAAATACACCAGCAATATATATTGCGAATGCTAGATTTACATATAAAAAATTAACCCAGTTTTTTCCAGATGGCATAACTTATATTATAAATATAAAATTATTAATTAAATTTAGTTTATATTTTATTTTAAAAATATATTTAATTAATAATGAATTTAATATCAAATCTATCTACACGTAAAAATATAAATAACTTTGATAAGAAAAATTATTTTAATAAGGATATGAATTATTATATTTGTAGTTATGGAGGAAGTGGTTCAACCGTTTTGTTTAATTATTTAGCTAATTTTGGTAATGTTTATCATATTCATGACAGATATCCACCAAAAAAATTACAATATATAGGAAAAGAAAATGCGAATGAAGATGTTTATAATGAATGGTTTAATGGAATAGAAATTCCAGAAGAAAAATTAAAAAACTATAAAATAATATTTATTTATAGACACCCGATTCCAGTAATATTTTCAAGATTTGCTCAATTAAACGGCCCAAATATACCTCATTTACAGCATATAAAATGTATAAATAATGGAAATATTTACATATATGATGTTGTAAATTTTAAAAAGGATTTTTATGGTATTGAAGGATTTTTTGATAATTATATGATTCCAAATGATAGAAATTATGATATTTATGGTGTAAAATATGAATTATTTTGGAATAATATAAGTCTGTTTAATAGAGTTATGGAAATTCCCGATATTAAAGAATTATATCCAATTAAACAAGAACATATTAAAAAATTCAGCTTTGTAAATGAGTTGAATTTTATTTATAAAACATTAATAAATAAAATGAATAGAATGAGATTTATAGAAATAATAAAACCGATTAAAATGGAAGAAGAAGCAGAAGAAAATAAAATTGTTTAATGCTTTCTGTATTTGCGACTCTTTCTACTTTTTCTACTTTTTCTCATTGTTTTTCGGGTTCTGCTTTTTCTGCCACCGCTCATACACCCCCATAGCCAATCAGGGTTGCCTCCTTTTCTAGAACGTCTGCGTTTAGAGCCACTGCGTTTAGATCCTCCCATTGTTGTTGCTCCAGCATCTAGAGCAGCATTTGCGGTAGCTTGAGTAGATGTTTGCGCACTTCCTGCTATTATGTTGTTAGGAGTAGTTCCAGGCCCTCCTTGTGGTTCATAAAGCATTTGATATTGTGGAACAACTATTTGACCTCCTCCATATCTTGTTTTTCTTAGTCTACCTCCTGACAAAGCGGTATTTGCTTGTGCTTGAAGTTGAGCATTGTTATTCATACTTTGCATTGCTGAATCACGAGGATTACCGGCAAGCATTCCTCTTTGTGTTGGAAACTGTAATCCAGGAACAGTACTATTGTTAGACATTTAATATATATTAATATTTTATTAATTTATTGGTTTAAAAATAAAATACTTAATATCTTTTATAGGTATAATGGACGATAAACAAAGACTACAACTTCAAAATATGATTAAGGCAAATAATGTTGAAGACCAAACTGAGTTAATACGTAATTTAAAACACAGCCAGGTTTTACGCAATGAAGTAAATAACATGATTCTACTTAAGGCTAAACATAGAGGCGATGATGAAAAAATTTATAACGAATGTGTAAATGATTGTAATTTTTTGTTTACATATTACACTGATATATTTAATAAAATTAGGAAAAATGAGATTGATATTAATATTTTAAATAAATTTTTTGATGTATTGAGAAAAATTGAAGATGGCGAATTAGATCAACATGAAGGTTCATTTATGGTTGGAACAATTTTAAAAGAATTATATGTTGATAGTGCTTTAAAGAAAGCTGAAAAACTCGACGAGCAATCTGAAAAGAAAGAGGAACCCAAAAGGGCTGAAGTAAAGGTTAGTTGGAGTCAATTTAAGAAGATGAAGTAAACATAAATTAAAATAACATAAAAATATCTTTATATATTTATGTAATTATGAGTAAAAAATATTCCACCACTACCACTCTTGTAATAGTAGAATCTCCAGCAAAATGTAAGAAAATTGAAGAATATTTGGGTCCTGGTTATAAATGTGTTGCTTCTTATGGTCATTTACGCACTATTCCTTCTCTCAAAAATGTAGATATAGAAAATAATTTTAATCCTACTTATACTGTTATAGACAATGCTATAAAGAAAAAACAAATAGAAGTTTTAAGAAAGGCCATCAAAAATGCTGACGAAGTTATACTTTCTAGCGATTCTGACCGTGAAGGTGAGATGATTTCGTTTTCAATAATAGAATTATTTAAGTTGCCATTAACTACAAAGCGTATTACATTTAATGAAATAACAGAATCCGCTCTACAATTCGCTATTAAAAACCCGAGAACAATTAATATGGATATAGTTCATGCTCAGCAAGCGCGTCAAGTACTAGATATATTAGTTGGATTTAAAGTCTCTCCAATGCTTTGGAAATTTATAACAAAGAATAAAGAAAATTCTTTGAGCGCTGGAAGATGTCAAACACCTGCTTTGCGATTAATTTATGATAATGATAATGATATTAAATGCTCTGAAGAGAGAAAGGTCTATAATACTACGGGTTACTTTACAAATTCAAATATTGCGTTTGATCTAAGTCCTCAAGGAAAGCATGAATCTGAAGACGAAATAACAGATTTTTTGGACGGTTGTGCTGATTTCTCTCATATTTATAATTGTACACAACCAGTTAAAGTATATAAGAAGCCTCCAGAGCCATTTACGACGTCAAGAATTCAACAAGTTGCTAGCAATGAGCTACATTATGCTCCAAAGGAAACAATGCGAATTTGTCAGCTGCTATATGAAGGCGGATTTATAACATATATGAGAACAGATTCGAAGACATATAGTGCCGAGTTTTTGGCTACAGTGAAGGAATATATTGTTCGCACATATGCTCAGGGTGAGAAATACGTTGGTGAGAATATTGACAGCATGGCTACAGGGGCTGTAAAGGAGCCAGAGAAAAAGAAGAATACTAAGAAGGTTGATAAACCACCGCCTCAAGAAGCTCATGAAGCTATTAGACCTACAAATATTTCTCTCTGCGAACTTCCGGAAAATATGGATAGCAAGGAAAGAAAAATGTATAAATTAATTTGGGAAACCACTTTGGAGAGCTGTATGACATCTGCTTCTTTTAATTCTGTTACAGCAAATATTTCTTCATTTCAAGATACAAAATTTGTTTATACAAGCGAATTAATTGACTTCCCTGGATGGAAAATCGTCGCAAAAAAGTATTCAACTGAAAATAAAGAATATCATTATCTTCAACAAATAAAACAAAATTCAATTATTCCTTATAAAAAAATTTGCGCCAGAGTTTCAATTAAGGGTTCAAAACCACACTATACAGAGGCTAGATTGGTTCAGCTTCTAGAGGAAAAGGGTATAGGCAGACCTTCTACTTTTTCTTCTCTCGTTGATAAAATTCAAGAAAGAGGATATGTTAAAAAGGAAGACATAAAAGGTAAGGATCTTCTATGTAAGGACTATGAATTGGAAAATGATGAGATTTGCGAAATTGAAACAAAGAGAGAATTTGGTAATGAAAAGGGAAAACTTGTTTTACAACCATTGGGACGAGTTGTAATGGAATTTCTAGAAAAGTATTTTGACGCTCTGTTTAATTATAATTATACCAGTCTTATGGAAGATACGTTAGATAAAATTGCTAAAGGTGAGCAAATTTGGCATGAGTTATGTAATAAATGTAATACAGAAATAGATACTTTAGTTGATGGGTTAAAAGATGAAACAAAAATAGAAATAAAAATCGACGAAAATAATACTTATATGATAGGTAAATATGGTCCGGTTATAAAATGTGTTGAAGAAGTCGATGGTAAGGAAGAAATTAAATTTAAACCTATTAAAAAGGATGTAGATACAAAACTTCTAGAAAAAGGCGCCTTCACCGCCGAAGACATAATTGATACAAATAAAACAACAAAAAGTCAATATATTTTAGGACAACATAATGGTAAGGATGTTATTTTAAGAAAAGGAAAATTTGGACTCTACATATCATGGGGAGAAAATTCTAAGAACTTAAAAGAACTAGGAAATAGACCAATTGAAAATATTACATTTGACGAAATAAGAAAATATTTGGACGAAGGGAGTAATATGATTAGAGAGATCAGTTCCTCTTTATCCATTAGGAAGGGTCCAAAGGGAGATTATATTTTTTATAAAACGTCAAAAATGAGAAAACCTGAATTTAAAGATATAAAACCATTTACTTCAGAAACAAAGGAAGATTATAAAATATGTGATATAACTATTTTAAAATCATGGTTATCTGATAAATATGGTATTTAGATTATCTATTGTAATTCGCTGGTGTATACAATATACTATTACTAGCTCTAAGCAGCTGTGGCAATTGGATTGTAAATTCAAGAACGAATGAATAATTAAATTCGCCAAAATTAACAAGTCGTCCATTATGGTATCTAAGTTTAATATAAAATCTTCTCATTCTCTCTGCGGGAGGATAATAGAACTTATATGGCAGTGAATCATGGTCAAACCACTGTGATATTGGAGTTGTTGGGATAGCAATTTTAGCAAAAGCAGCATTAACAATGCCATTAGTTGAATTAGTTGTTAATGTATGAGCAGAAACATTATAAGGACTTGTTTCATCTATACAATTTTGTCCAGCAAGTTCCATATACATATATCCTGGTCCCATAAAATTGATTTTAAAAGGACATTCAACCCATTGAACTTGCGAGTTTGTTAATATAGGATTTGGAAGTAGCCAGTATCCATTATCCCCTGGAACTACGTCTCCGTAAAAAAATCTTGGAACATAGCTCCCATTATATAATACTAAACTAGGATTATTAACAAAATGAAGTTTATTTGATGCGACAGAAGGACATCTAGCTAAACCTATATTACCTGGTAATCCCCAGTCGCTAAAATCCTCAAGTTTTGCTTTAGCACCGCAATCTAAAGGTTCAGTTATAAAATCTTGAATAACTCGCGATTCATTAACTAAAATAAATCCATCACATATATTACCAAACCATATTTTTTGACCAACATTGTGGTAAACGATAACAAAATAAGAATACCCGCCATTAGCATTTAAATCATTTAATGCTGTTATATATTGAGCTTGTTCAACAGCATTTAATGATGCATCTGTAGATTTTTCTGTAAAATAGGTTGTTAATCTATTAGTAACAGCTAGATTAAATTTATTCATTAATTCAATAACCATTTGTTGTGGATTATAAAATCCATCCTCTATTCTAATAGAGAAAAGTTGTGTTTGTGACAAGAATAAACATTCAAATATTTTTTGAGCTAAAATATCAGCGACACCATTAATATTTGGATTATAAGGAGCATTTATTCTAAAATCCATAACAGTATTATTATTAACAGTAGAAAATGTATTATAATTCGCCGGAAAAGTCCAGCTAACAAGTCTGAGAGCGGCAACATTTAATAAATCTTCAGGAATTTCAATTTCAAATTCAGAAGCACTAGGAAATTTTAAATAATTTCTATCTTCGGAATGAATTGAAACATATTTTTTATAAAACATATATTCTTGTGAGCTAGGTATTAATGGATGTGACGTATTTGTATTAAATACATTTGTGTTAAAATTATTATATTGTGATCTATCAGACATATTAGATTGAGATAAAAACTGTGATTTGTTATCCATTATAATATAGTATATGATAATTTTTTATATTAATATAATATTTAATAAAATAAAAACAATATATTATATTAATATACCATGTCTATAATAAGTACAGTAGCAAATTATGGCGGTAGACAGCCTTCAAATACTCAATCTATTAAACAATTTATTGTATCTCCTACAGTGAGTCAAGCAGATTGGTATTTTTCAAAAATATCTCCTACAAGTGATATATATATAACTCCTGCTAGCAAAAAAAATTCAGTGTATATTTACACCGATTTGATTGTAAAAAAAGACTTATATGTAACTGGTTCAATTTTTAATCCGTCCGATGAAAAACTAAAAGAAAATATTGAACCTATTTCTGATTCCAAAATAGAAAAATTATTTGATTTAAAACCGGTTGAATATAAGTTAAAATCTGATACACAAAACAAAAAGCATTATGGTCTTATTGCTCAAGATGTTGAAAAGGTTTATCCAGAATTAATAAATGATAGTAACTTAGGATTTAAGGCTGTGAATTATATGGAATTAATTCCATTGCTTTTATTGAAGATGAAAAATATGCAAGAGGAAATAGATGAACTAAGGGGGCAAATTGTAACAAACAAAAAAGATATATAA
>Ga0247722_10001900_pt1 | contig 11178 bp, 11 predicted proteins | sample MSEWelMarce3H_FC_FD_189094 | JGI IMG/M metagenome (GOLD analysis project Ga0247722, IMG submission 189094) | Subsurface sediment microbial communities from gas well in West Virginia, United States - MSEEL Well Study Marcellus 3H_FC | ecosystem: Environmental > Terrestrial > Deep subsurface >...
TTTATAAGTAATTTAATAACATATTAATATCTAAATCTGTTTTTTAATTGAAGACTTGTATGTATTAAATAGTTTGTCCCATAGTGAAAATCTTTTAGCGTAATTACAATTATTCAATGAATGATGTAAATCGTGATCCTCTGTATATAAATCTATTTGTAATAATTTAGGTAACCATATAAATTGAGGAAAACTACCTGTGGGATAAGATATTTTTCCACAATGACCGCTAATTTCAATAAATGTTTTGTATATTAATATTATATTCAATTGTCTATAGGATATATTTTTTGTCATTAATAAAGATAATATTGTTGGCACAGAATTTGTTATCACTAAATCTAAGGGATCTTGATAATATGATAATATTGATATCGGATGGTTAAATTTATGATGAACTTTATGCAAATATTTATATAAATATTTAGAATGTAATAAACGATGCGTTATATAATGGAATAAATCAAAAATGATTTCAAAAATAAATGATATTGGGATAAATAAAATTATATCTTGATAAAAAGCTCTATCTATGTATGTATAATTATTTTTTATAAATACGTGCGTAATGCTGTCTATTGCTGTCGTTGTTAATACATAATAATGAAATTCATATTTGTATTCCTCTTTTGGCATTTGAATAATAACATCATTATTTATACGCGGCTTATTTGAAACACCCTGATCTATGAATTTCATTAGTGAATAATTTCTTATCAAAAATATAAATAATATTAAACAAAAATCAAGAATACAATTGTATTGTTCATACAACAAAATATTATGCTGGGCTATTCCAATAGAGAATAAAAATCCATTTATAATAATAAAGTTTTTTAATGATCTATAACTTATTAACATATATAATTATATATTATATATTATATAATTAAATATTCTATTATATAAATTATGACAGGAGAACTAACAAAAATAAATGGGAAAAAAATATTGATTTGTTGTTTTGGAGGTATGGCTAAAAAAATGGGAGGAATATTACCATTTGAATTTTTAAATTATTTAACATTAAATTACGGAGAGATGTGTGATTTAATATTTTATGTGGATGATAATCAATGTTGTTATCATAAAGGAATTCATGGTATATCTACAAATATTGAGGACACAATTCAATATATTAATGAAAAAATTGTAAAAGGAGATTATGACAAAATTATTTTTATGGGTGTATCTGCTGGCGGATACGCGAGTATTTTGTTTGGTTCTTTATGTAAAAAGATAACATATGTTATTAGTTTTATTCCAAAAGTTATTTTAAATAATCCATACAATAAAAAATATACGAATTTAAAAACTTTTATAAATACAAAAACACAATATATTCTAATTGGAGACGAAGGAATAAAAGACATAAATGATGATCATCATATTAGACACTGTGAAGAACTTAAAAATTTCAATAATGTCACTATTATAAGAAAACAAAGAGTAGATCTTAAAGAACTAAGAGATAATGGAACCATTAAAGGCCTTTTAGATACAATTATTTTTCAATAACCACTTTGTTCATAGAGATATTTTAGTATGTAAATAATATAAAATATTTAAATAGTTTATATTAATTTATTTCTCTTTTTTTTCTAAATAATCTTTTAGCTTCTTACCAAAAACGCCATGATTTTCAATAATGTAATTCACACGTTTTTTCCATTCTGTATTATGTTCTAAATTATATATTGCGGTCATTGATGCTGGACTTCCTAGCCGAACATATTTTTTAGTTTTTGGGTTCAAAACCTTACCATAATTTCCCCAAATGTGTTCATCCCTCATGATTAAATCAGACATATAAATTTGTTTTATTAAAACTATAATATTTAACCGAATATTAACATTTTATAACATCTTCAACCATATAATAAACTTTTTAGATATGATTTACATAAATAAGTTTCACGATTTTTCAATAACTACCTCCTTAGAAATATTTTTTACTATTTTTTCACAGTTTTTCATTTGTTCTTCTTTACTTCCAGACATTGTTTCACAAATGATCTGATTGTATTTATCATTTTGTTTTGAATCTGGATCATTATAATCTGGATTGTGTTTCTGCCATTCAAATATGTTTTGTATATTTTTATGTGCTACTTGTTTGATTGCTTTTGTTAGTATTGGTTTCTCTTCTGTTTCCTTTATCCATTGGTTTTCATTTTTAATATACAACGTGTTTCGTTTAATATCACTGCAGTGAAGGGGTCTTTTACATGCATCCAAATTTTGTAATCCATTTATAAATATTTTGGAAATTCCATTCGCATAACCGATGCGCGCTGTTTCTTCGAGATCATTTACGCTTAGAACAAGTGAATCTACAAACTCATTTATATTAATCGCATCTTTACATGTATCATTGAGAAATACATTCAAATTAAAATTATTTGTATTGTTTGTATTTGATACATTGTTAGTTGTTGTGTTTGCTTTTCCTGACTGTAAGAGTTCCATCAATTTGTTATTTTGCTCAACCAATTGTTTGTTTTGATCCATTAAAAATTGTTTTACATCTTCATTTTTCTTAACAATATCAAGAAAAATTTGGGTGTTATCTTTTTGGCTACTTTTTTGACTACATTTAGCTACATGTTTCCACAAACCACTCTTGCTCGAATATGCTGTAGAACAGCTACTACATTTAAGGTTCTTACAAGGCATTAGTGTATTGGTTTCCATTGGTGGAAACTGGTTTCCAAATTGTAGCTTTTTGTGTTTTGCTGTCAAAATATGTTTATCGAAATTAGATTTCTTGATCGTTTCATAGTCACAAAAAATACAATAAAATTTTTTAGTATTGATTTGGCTACTTTTGGTTTCCAAAGTTTCCATTAGTTTCCTAAAGTAGCCAAATATTTTAAAATGTCTAAGAAAATGTATTTTTTTTGAAAAAAATTATCGTAACATATTTTTCGATCCAAAAAATATTTTTACAGCATTATGATGTAAATTCTATTTTTACATATTTTTGTTGAAACCTCCTTTTAGGTTTTGCAAAATGGACAAAAAAAATGTCCAAAATCGAAAAACCTTTTTCCAATTTGGAACAATAAAGTATAGGAGTTCAGAAATTGAATTATATATATTATTTTTAACTTAAAGAGAATATTTATTTTTCAATTACTACTTCCTTCGCAACCTTCGTAATAATTTTCTCATAATTGGTAGATTGTTCTTCTGCAGTAGTTCCTGACATCGCATTACTAACAATATTTAGATACAGATCATTCTTTCTTGATTCTGGATGAGTGCAATCTGGATATTTTTTTCTCCACTCACCAATTTGTTTGATATTTTCACTTGCAATTTGTTTAATTGCTTTTGTTAGTATTGGTTTAGTTTCATTCTCTTTTACCCATTGATCATCATTTTTAATATATAACACTTCTCGTTTCGCATCACTGCAGTGTATTGGTCTTTTAGTTTGATCTAAATCATTTAAATTCTTGTTAATAATTCTGGAAACCCCTTCTACATAACCCAGTCTCCCAGTTGTTTCCAAATCTTCTAACTGAATCTTTATGGAACTAACAAATTCAGTAATGTTTAAAGCATCCTTACATTCCTCATTCAGAAAGAAGTGTAAATTAAATGTTTTATTATTTGAATTATTAATTGAATTATTAATTGAATTATTAATATTTGTTCCATTTTTGATTACTTCTAAAACCTGTTTTTGTAATTCATTATTTTGTTTTTGTAATTCTTGATTTTGTTTTATAATTTCAATTACTAATTCAGCTGTTATATTTAATGGTTCAGAAATATTAATATTATCGACACCTGTCTTTTCTAAACATTTCTTTTTATGTCTATAATAGCTTGAATGGTGTTGAAATTGTTTTCCACAATCACATAAATTTTTCTTATAAGTTGTAGCATTTTGTAGCAAATATGTAGCATTTTGATGTTTTGCTGTGTTTAGATGTTGAGTCAATAATGTTTTTTTACAGCATTTGTAATCACAAACTTCACAATAAAAAGCAGTAGGTTTATTTTGAATATGGTTTTGTAGCATTATATATATATAGTAGGCTACAAAATATATTCCTACATATTTTACGCAAAAATAATAAAAATATTATCGTAACATTTTTATTCACTGAAAAAAGTTTTTAAGAGCAATATGATCACAACTGTTTTTTTTTTATATTTTTACAGAATCTACTTTATAGTTTTGCAAAATGGACAAAAAAAATGTCCAAAATCGAAAAACCTTTTTCCAATTTGGAACAATAAAGTATAGGAGTTCAGAAATTGAATTAATGATTCGTTTATATTTCATCATTTTCATTTTCTGCATCATCTTCTGGTTCCGTTTCAGAACCAGTTTCAGATTCATCATCATCCTCATCAGTATACTCTTCTCCATATGCTAAAAAATGAAACTCTTTATAATCTTTTGCATCACTTATTGAATCCGAACAGCCATTAAACTCGATCAAAGCATTGCCACACTCTACGATATTATCATATAAAAAATAATCAGCAGTTTGTTTTAAACTGTTACACTCATTAAAATATTCACAAATTTCATAACCTTGATTATCTTGTAATGATCTAAGTTTTCCCTCTAATAATTTATTTTGTTTTGTAAGTTCATCAACTTTATCTTTTAACATAGAAATTTCAGCTAATAAATCATCATAACTTAATTTATTTTCAAAATCTGTCATTTTTATATAATATAATAGAACTCTCTTTTTATATCTTTTTTAATCTTCTTTTTTCTAAATAATAAAAAGTAATAATATAGATGGCGACTCGACTACACATAAGAAATGATGAACCTATAATTTTAGAAAACCCCGATATTATTTTAGTTCTTATTTTAGAAAACCTTATTATTGATGAGGTACCAAATTTATCAAATTTGGTAAATTTACGTCAGTTAAGAATCGAAAATTGTAATAATCTAAAATCTTTGGCGTTACTATTATTGCCTCAAAATTTAGAAGAATTTGTTTGTCAAAATAATAATCAATTAACGTCATTGCCACAAATATTACCGCCCAATTTAAGTCAATTATGGTGTTCAGGAAATCAATTAACATCATTGCCACCATTACCAGAAAATTTAAGATATTTGCATTGTAATAGAAATAAATTAACATCCTTGCCACCATTACCACCAAATTTAATAGATATCGACTGCTCAATGAATCAAATATCATCAATGCCAGAATTACCACCAGGTTTAACAGATTTGCGTTGTCAAGATAACCCATTTACAATATTCCCAGAATTGCCGCTAAGTTTAGAATTACTATATTGTGATATAGATAGATTCGATCAAAAATCATTTGAAAATCTATTAAATTCTATAGAAAACATGAGGGTTGCAGGATTGTTGCCTTCATTTGCTCAATTGAACCCACATTTAATGGAGGACATAGAAAGAGAAATAATAAGACGAAGGCAAATGGATATAGATGTTAAAAATTTTGATGCCATCAAAAATACGATAGAATCCAAAGGTATTGATGATTATCTAACACGTAAAGTAAGAAGTTATTTAAAAGGTGGAAAAAGAAAAAATACTAAAAAGAGAAATCAGAGTCAGAGTAAGAAAAAGAGTAGAAAAGTTCGTAACAGTAAAAAGAATAAAAAATATAATAAAAAGTAAATTTAATTCAATACAATATAAAATTGATTTAAATTTGATCTAAAAATACTATACTATATAATACATAGCATAATAACATAAATGGTTAAGTATAATTGTGAAAAATGTGGAAAAGAATTTACACAAAAGACTGAATACACGAAACATTTGAATATAAAATCTCCTTGCGAAAAAACAAATGAACCAAAAAAAGATGCGGATGCTGTCCGTGAAGAAGGATTAGATAAATTTTATACGATCCCATCCTGTTCAAAAAAATGTATAGATAAGGTATCCGAAATGTATAATATGTTAGACTGGGAGTTAATTGTGGAACCCAGTGCTGGAAATGGAAGTTTTCTAAATCAAATACCCAGTCAAAATAAAATAGGTATCGATATCGCTCCAGAAGATGCAACTATAATAAAACAAGACTTCTTTGAATATTTGCCACCATCAAACAAAACTAACATTTTGGTGATAGGCAATCCTCCATTTGGTAGAGTTAGTTCGTTAGCAATACAGTTCTTTAATCATGCGGCAAAATGGGCGAATGTGATCGCATTTATAATCCCAAGAACATTCAGAAAGATTAGTGTCCAAAATAAATTGGACAATCAGTTTCACTTAGTTTATGATGAAGAGATACCGAACAAACCATGTTGTTTCTCTCCACCGATGATGGTAAAATGTTGTTTTCAAGTATGGGAAAAAAAAATAACCAAAAGGCCATTTGTAGATCTTCCAACAAAACACAATGATTGGGAGTTTTTATCATTTGGCCCAATCGATGAAAAAGGGCAACCAACGCCTCCAAAAGGTCCCGACTTTGCTATGCGTGCCTATGGTGGAAAAATAGGTGAAATAAAAACGGATGAATTAACTGAGTTACGTCCCAAAAGTTGGCACTGGATTAAATCCAATATCAATAAAAAAGAATTAATAGCAAGGTTTTCTCAGTTAGATTATTCAAATAGTTTAAATACAGCAAGACAAAATTCTATGGGTCGAGGTGAATTAGTAAGTTTATACACAGATTTCCTCAATTCTAAATTGTAATAGATCACACCAACATTTATCTCCATATTTTGGACGAATCGCATATTCTTTATCATTTTGTGTATCCTCTAAGTCTGCCTCTGTAATCGGTCCTAATTTTTGAAAAGTTCCGTGTGCATATCCACCATATTTAAATATAATCGGTCTTATATCCATTTTATTTAACTTGAAAATAAATAATTCTCCCAAGGTGTCTATATTTTCGTCATTAATATAATAAGCTGTCAATATGTATTCACAAGAATGATTCATTCTTAATTGTACGTAATTAAATTTATTGTTATCTTTGCCACCAATGGAAATTTTGATTTCAATATTTGTTTCTTTATATTGTAAGTCACCAATACATAATGATGAATTATTTTTTATCATATCATACTTATTTTTTATATAATTTTCAATCAATGGCCCGGCTACTTGTCCTGATAATTGATTAATTTTACAATATATATGCGCATATTTAATATTTGGCTGTTTCATTATTTGTAATTTATGATCATATTTGGAAAGAGTTAAAAGGTATTTTAATTTAATTCTTGTTTCCATTTCTGTATCAGGATCAAGATTAGGATCAGAATTAATATCAACAATTTCCTCAGATTTAGTTTCTATTATGTTGAATAAAATCGGTTGTGCTTCCATTTATTTATTATTAATAAACAGTTATATTTTTAAGTAATGTTTCAATTTTATTGATAACCAATAAATTATTTTTTACAAATCACATCATCAAAAAAGCGAAGACTGTTGGCGATTGCTTCATCCATATTGAAATACTTGTAATTTGCTAATCTACCTACAAAGAAAACATTTTTCAATTCCTCAAGTACAGCCAATTTTTTATACTCTTCATATAATTCTAAATTTTTTTTGTTAGGAACAGGATAATATGGCTCACCAGTGTCATTTGTCTTCTCACTAACAATAATAGTATCCTCTGATTTTTGATTTAAAAAATGCTTATATTCTACAATTCTTGTATAAGGCACATCAATACTTGGATAATTTACAACGGAATTGGGTTGATAATATTTCATATTTTTAATAACTTCGATATTAAAATCAATACTTCTGTATTCCAATTTTTCTAAATTAGGAAAATAAGAATCAATTGGTCCTGTAAATATGACCATTGTATGATCCTTATTCGTTTTAATATATTCAAAATAATCTGTATTCAACTTTACTTCGATATTTTTATTATCAAGAATACGCGTAAAAAAATGAGTATATCCTTTGTGAGGCAAGGCTTGATATTTATCATTGAAATATCTTGTATCAAAATTTGCGCGTATTGGGATTCGCTCTAACACAGATTTATCTAATTCATTCGGATATTTATTCCATTGTTTAAAGGTGTAGTCCTTTATTAATTTGTCATATAGCATAGTTCCAATTCTGGATTTCGCCATTTCTTCACTGTTATGGATCGTGTCGTATTTCACTTGATTCATTTCCAGCCATTGCTTTACGTCGGCTTCATTTTGTAAATGTTCGTCGCATAATTCATTAATAGTAGTGATATTGACCGGAATAGAAACAAATTTATCATCCACATAGGTTATCACTTTATGTTCCCATCGAACCCATTCGTCAAATGTATTTATATATTTCCATACTTCATCATTATTTGTATGAAACAAATGGGCTCCGTATTTGTTTAACATTATACCTGTTTCAGGCTCAATGTAATCATAACAGTTGCCTCCAATATGATCTCTTTTTTCAATAATAGTAACTTTTCCATTCAGTTTGTTCGCAATTCTTTCCGCAATAACAACACCAGAAAGGCCGCAACCTACGATCAAGTAACTCATATATAATATAATAAATTTCTTTTTATTATATTATTTTATAACAATAATTAAAATAAATAAATATAATATGGAAATATTAGGAAGTGGCAAAGATGGGCTTGTTGTTTATCCACCAATTAATTGTTCTAAACTAAATATTAATAAAAATGATTATGTTGGAAAAGTTTATTTTAAATCAAGAAATTTAGATTATATTTCTAACATTAAAAATAAAATAGATAGATTACCTGATAATTTAGATGGAATGTTGTATTATAAAGAAAATTATTTATGCAAAATTATTATTCCCGATGAATTGAAAAGCGTCCCATATTATGAAAAAAAACTTTCTGATAATCAATTAATTTTAAAGCGCGTCCAAGGAGATACTTTGGGAAGGGCATTAAATGATGTTGTTGATAGTATAAAAAATGGTAATAATTGTAAATTCTATGAATTATTAAAAGCATCTATACTTGCGTATTATTATGTACGCGATTTGGCGTCCTTGAATATATTTTACAACGATTACTCATTAGATAACCTAATGTATGATGATAACAACAAAAAACTAATGCTGGTTGATTTAGATGACATATCATATGATAGCCCGATGGCAATACCTAAAAATATTTTATTCAATGATAATAAAAAAGAATATAATCCGAATTATTATTATGATGATAAATTTGGTTATGCATATTGGAACAATAATTATACAAATGTTGTTATTAAAAAAATAATTATTTCTTCATTACAAGCATATAATTTAGAAATGGACGAATATATGATAAACGAATTTGATGAACCTACAAAACAAAATTTTTTGTATGTTAAAGATGTAATAGAAAATATTATTGGAAAACCATATAACACGATTAATTACAATGATATTGATTTACTCAATAATAATTTAGAAAAATTAAGAAGTGAATTATGTGTAATACCGGGAGGTAAAAAACATAAAATGGGTAGAAATAGAAAATACAAACCAAGTAAAAAACAAAAAACAAGTAAAGGCCGTAAAACTCGTAAAACCAGCAGAAAATATAAAAAACGAAAAACAAACTAAAATCTTATCCCGAATTATTTGATAATAACAGCCTTCACTTCTAAACAATTCCACTTGATCGCAGTAATCTTCACATTCACAATATCCTTTACGGAAAGATTATATTTATTATCAAAAATGAATATCTCATACAACAATTCTTCTAACAAAACAACATATCCTACTGTGGTTTTATTTACGACGTATCCTTTCCATACTTTTGTTAGTTGGTTCTCCAAGAAAGAGAGAATTTTCAACTGTTCGTATAATTTTACAATTTTTTCAATATATATTTCGCGTTTATTTATATGTTGTAAAACGTCTTCTAAGTTTTCATATTCTACTCCAGATAGTAATCTGTGAATAATCACATCAAAATAACGTCTTATCGGTGATGTAAAGTGAGTGTATGATTTCAGCCCTAATCCAAAATGTCCTTCATTCGTAGCATCATAGATTGCGGGTCGATATTGCTTGATGGAAAAAATCGCATCGATAATCTCATTTCCAAAAAAAGTATCCGCTACAAACTCTCCTTTAGATTTACAATGAAATCGCTGTGGAATAATGTTGGGAACATGTTTGCTTATTGTAATATTTGTCAGAATCATAAATGTCTCGATGACCTTATGCGCCATATCATTATTTTTTTCGAACCAATAATTTGTAATATGTCCGGTTTCCGAGTGAATATTCATTCTAATATGAGGAATGTTAAGTGTATTTCTTTTCCATTTTTCATAAAAGGAAGTAAGAATTGGATAATTACATATAACGGAAGTAAATCCCTCGTAATCATACCTATTTTTGATAATAATACTGGATTTATATAGTTTATATTGTATAATATTTTGAGTTTCACTGTCGATTTCGAATTCAACTGTGATAACCCTTCGAATTTCATTTTTCACCAAACTCATGTTGAATTCGGCAAATTCCTTAGGTAAAATATTTTCAATATGTTCTGGAAGATACAATGTGAACGCTGACAATGCGGCATTTACATCAAGAGATGAGGATGGTACGATTTGTTCGTGTGCATCCACGATATGAACATATACTGTATTTTTATCTCTATCCACACTAATTGCGTCATCAAAATCCTTTGAATTTGTTGGATCCACATTAAATGTTTCCAGATGTGTTAGATCTTGATATGGATGGGTAAAAGCAGTATTTTCCGAAAAATGCTTATACTTCGGATACAATGTAGATAAATTTGCGTTCATTTTATATAATTGTAAAATAATGTCTTTATCATGATGACGATCTTGAATGGAATTGTATTTACATAATACAATACTTTTTATATAATCAATTTGTATAATCAAAATATTTCCAATTTTATACTCTTTGGAAAATGGAATATCTGGACCAAATTTTTTAGGAAGTCCAGGACAAAAAATTTCTATACTTGCTGTATTCTTTTCCACAGTAATATTTTTTACAATTCCTAATATAATTTGAGGAGACCGAGTATCAAGGGATAATATATTGATTGTATTTTTGTGAGTTACCTCGTAGATAACTATATCCCCAGGAAGTAATTTGCTTACAATAGGAGTTTGTTCTATGAAACGTTTATCATTAAGAATAACATAATTATTATTAATATTTGCAATAGTTCCTTTTGATATCATACAATATATAAC
>Ga0247722_10001901_pt1 | contig 11175 bp, 6 predicted proteins | sample MSEWelMarce3H_FC_FD_189094 | JGI IMG/M metagenome (GOLD analysis project Ga0247722, IMG submission 189094) | Subsurface sediment microbial communities from gas well in West Virginia, United States - MSEEL Well Study Marcellus 3H_FC | ecosystem: Environmental > Terrestrial > Deep subsurface >...
TCAGGATTGGAGTGTGAATCATTGGGTGGCGTTAAGTGCCTTAGCCAAACAAAATTTAGATTTTGTCGTCCATTTAGGTGATTATATTTACGAAGCAGCAGGCGATAGTTATCAAGCCGAAAAAGTCGAAGCCGCACATGACAAAATTGTTATGCCTAGCAACAGTCGCAAATCCGATAACCCTAATGCTCAAATTGCCGTGACTACCGAAGATTATCGTTATTTGTACAAAAAATACCGTAGCGATGAACGTTTGCAAGCCTTACACGCTCGTTTTGCCTTAATTGCGATTTGGGATGACCACGAATTTTCGGACGACTGTTGGCAAAATAACGAAACCTATAGCAACGGTAATGTGCAAATTATCAACGGCTTGCCATTATCGCCTGCCCAATTAACTGGTACAGATACCACATCACAAACTGTCCGCCGCCGCTCTGCCAACAAAGCATGGTTTGAATTTATGCCTGCGGATATTCCTGCTTTAGATGAATCTGTTGCGAGTAATTTTAAAACTGTCAAAATTTATCGTGATTTACAATTTGGTAAATTAGCCCATTTTGTCATGACCGATGAGCGTTTGTATCGTGCTGACCATATTATTCCCGAAGCGGTGGATAATCCTGCTACGCCTAATGTTGACCAGTTAGGTAGCATTGGTAGCCGTTATTTTGTGCCAGAAGATGTACACGGCCAAATACAGCAAGGCAAAATGATTGCCGCTATTAAAGGTGCATTCGAGAGCTTACCTGTTACCGATGCCAATAAATTAGTCTTAGGGACAATTTTAACCAAGTTACAAGCGGATATGACAGGCGCAACCTTAACCGCGCAAGAGCAAGCCGTGTTTAACGAAGTGGGTTTGACTTTGGTCTCAATTTTAGGTGAAACGCAGCGTAATTGGTGGAAAACCAAAATGGCCACTAGCTCTGCCACATGGAAGTTTTGGGGGAATGAAGTATCATTATTACGCATGGCTTTGAATCTCAAAGCTTTGCCCGCGATTGTGGCTCAAGGTGAAACTAATCCTGTATTAAAAGCGATGCTAAACAGCTATTTAGTCAATGCCGACCAATGGGATGGTTACAGTGCCGAACGCGCCAATTTGATGCAGTTTTTAGCCAGTAATAACATCAAAAACGTGGTGGCGGTAACGGGTGATATCCATGCCTTTTATGCAGGAGAAGTGCCTGCCAATTATGCTAACTATGAAGAAGGCAAAGCGGCAATGGTGGATTTAGTCACGGCAGGTATTAGTTCATCCAGCTTTTGGACATATTTAGCCAGTGTGGTAGGGGATTTTGAAACCGAAGTCAAAGCAGTAAAAGCAGCGCGGGCGGCTAATCCGAGTACCTACAGTAATAGTTTGGAAAGTGGCACTAATCCGTTTGCAGCCTTACGGCCTTTGGTGTATGTATGCGCTAATATGTTGGTGTATCAAAATGTCAAAGCACAGGTGTTAGCTGTTGCCGATATGACAACTCCTCAAAAACAACAAGCCGCTTACCGACAAGTGTTTGAAGTATATTTGAGCCAAGAATTAGCCTTAAGTCAAGGAGGGTATGCGATTCAAAATACCCTCAATGAGACTTTTGCGGGCAATATGGGACAAATTATTCAGGCATTATCTCAACAATTAGGCGTGACGATTCCGAACCCTTACACTGGAACAGCTACGCCACCCGCGATACAAAATCCGTGGATAAAATATGTTGAAACCAATACTCAAGGTTTTATTACTGTCAGTGTCACGCCTGCACGGGTAGAAGCTAAGTTTCATCATATTCAAACCTTAGCCAATAATCCGAGTGCTGACAACGTGATTATCACTGCCAAAACCAAAACAGCAGTGATTAACAATGGTATTAGCAAAGTCGTAGTCAGTTAAATGACAACATTTTAGGACTTACGCATTGCACGGCAATAACTGCTTAAGTTCTAAGAATGTTTTATTTTGGTGCATTATTTGTCTATGTGTTTTATTTTGGTGCTGAATTTTGCGTTATGAGTCACTACTAGGCATACTGTGGTGCTTTTTGGGGCTGGCATAAAAATTGCTAACCTAAAATCGAAAAATCTGCTTATGCTTTTTAGAGCTTATGCGCTTGTTTCGACTTTGCTCAACACAAGCATTGTGGAACAATCTGTAAGTCCTGTTCTTTTTGTCGTTTGAGCCTTGCCAAGATTCTGCTAAACTGCCGACTCCTTGGTGGCTTACGGCACTAACTTAGGACTTATATCGCGTAAGTTCTAAACGGTGTGAGTCCTAAAGTGAAGATTTTGTGCTGTTTGAGTGTGATGTCCCGAGTCATTGAGACTTGTAAAACAAGATGATACTTATATCGTCTAAATAATTTGGTATTTTGGGAGCTGATTACATGGCCAATAAAGCCTTAGACCTGATTAAAGCAAATGAAGCCAAGTGGGTTGATTTACGTTTTACCGATATTCGTGGTAAAGAGCAGCATGTTTCTTTCCCAGCGTATACTGTGGATGAAGATACCTTTGAAAAAGGAAAAATGTTTGACGGTTCTTCGATTGCTGGCTGGAAAGGTATTGAAGCCTCTGACATGATTTTGATGCCAGACCCAGAAACAGCGTTCATGGATCCATTCTTTGATGAGCCAACCGTTGTTATTAGCTGTGACATCATTGAGCCAAGCACGATGCAAGGTTATGAGCGTGACCCACGTTCTATCGCTCGCCGTGCTGAAGAGTACTTAAAAGCGACTGGCATTGCTGATACAGCTTATTTTGGTCCAGAACCCGAATTCTTTGTTTTTGACGAAGTAAAATGGGATATCGACATGAGCGGTGCGCGTCACACGATTTATGCCGAAGAAGCTGCTTGGTCAACCAATAATTCTTATGAAGGTGGCAATACAGGTCATCGTCCACGCGTTAAAGGTGGTTATTTCCCTGTCCCTCCTGTTGACTCTGGTCAAGATTTGCGCGTTGCAATGTGTAATGCCATTGAGTCGATGATTGGCGAAGGCAAAATTGAAGTTCAACATCACGAAGTTGCTTCCTGTCAAAGTGAAATCGGTGTTGCCTTTAATACCTTAGTGCGTAAAGCTGACGAAGTACAAGTATTAAAATACGCTGTACACAATGTTGCTCATGCTTTTGGCAAAACTGCCACCTTTATGCCTAAGCCTTTAGTGGGTGATAACGGTTCGGGTATGCACGTTCACCAATCGTTAAGCAAAGATGGTAAAAACTTATTCTCTGGCGACCAATACGGTGGTTTGTCTGAATTAGCTTTGTATTACATTGGCGGTATCATCAAACACGCTCGTGCGTTGAACGCGATTACCAACCCATTGACCAACTCCTATAAGCGTTTAGTGCCACACTACGAAGCGCCTATTAAGTTGGCGTACTCAGCACGTAACCGCTCTGCTTCTATCCGTATTCCTTATGTTAGCAGCCCTAAAGCTGTGCGTATTGAAACACGTTTCCCTGATCCAGGTGCAAACCCATACTTATGTTTTGCTGCTTTGATGATGGCTGGTTTGGATGGTATTCAAAACAAAATCCACCCAGGCGATGCAGCAGACAAAAACTTGTATGATTTACCACCCGAAGAAGATGCATTGATTCCAACTGTGGCTGAAAGTTTGGATCAAGCCTTGGAATGCTTAAAAGCAGACCATGAGTTCTTGTTAAAAGGCGGCGTATTTACCAAAGAATTCCTTGATGCGTTCATTGAATTGAAAATGGAAGAAGTTCGTCGTTTAAATACAACAGTGCATCCTGTTGAATTTGATATGTACTACAGCTTGTAATACCCTGTTTTACATAAAGCGTCACGCTTTCACAAAAGGCTCATGTAAATGAGCCTTTTTTGTTTCTATAATGGACAGGATCTGTTGACGTTTTGCGTGTGCAACCACAATCAAAACGTCAACAGACCCTAATATAAAAACTCCGTATAGGAAAAATATCATGCGTTATCGTCTTATGTGTTTGCTTATGTGTTGTACTGCTGCACAAGCGGGTATTTATAAAACTTATGACAAAAATGGTAATGTTATTTTTTCTGATATTCCAAGTAATGATGCCCAACAAGTCGAAACGCAACCGATTGCCATTGTGCCAGCTTTACCGCGTGCCGTGATTGACGAAAAAACTAAACCTACTGCCAAAGCTGACAAAAATGCCGAGCTTCCTAAAAGTTATCAAATGTCGGTGACAGGCTTAACGCCGCAAATGACCTTAAGAAAAGAAGATAAAGCCTTTAATGTCGGTTTACAATTTACTCCGCCTTTGCATAAAGAGCATCAACTTATGGTTGCTATAGATGGACAGGCACCCGTAAAAAATAATATGTCGCCCTTGATTGACCCAAGTAAATTAGAACGCGGCCAACATCGTTTAGAAGTTAAAATTGTTGATAAAAAACAAAATGTATTACACAGCGAAGTGATTGATTTTTTTGTGCAGCAAGTGAGTGTGGCTAACAAACCTAAAAAATAACATTTTAGGACTTACGCGGTTATCGCTTATTTGCTCGCTAAATAATCGTTTTCAACGATTTTTAGCTCACAAAACGCCCTAATTGCGCTGCAATGCGTAACTCATAATTTTAAATTTATACTATAGCTTAAGTTGCCATTTTGTTAGAATGCGCGGCTTACTGGCTTACGCTCTCACATTCCGCTAGGTTCCTCACTATTCATAAAGGAGAGGGTTGGGGAGGGGATGAAAACCCACGTGTTTCGATTTCGCTCAACACAAGATTTTCAGTGGAATGCGTCAGTCCTGCCTTTGTTGCGTCACTGTTTTGGAATCAATGAATGCTGCAAGCTCTTATCACCTTATCACGTCCTGTTAAAATTGCAGTTATGATGGGGACAGATGCCTTTTGTTTGTTGTTTGGCTTATGGCTATCGTTATCATTGCGTTATGGCGTATGGTGGCTGCCAACTACATTAGAGCAGCTCATGTGTTTGGCCGTAGCGGTTGTGAGTGGAATAGGTGCTTTTGCGAGTTTAGGTTTATACCGTTGGATGATTCGTTATGTGAGCATTCATACCGTTGCCTTGATTTTAAAGGCATTAACCATTTCGGCGTTGTTGTTGGCAACCGCAATTATGTTTACCCGTGCCGAGATGCCACGCTCGACACCGATGATTTATATTTTAGTGGCCTGTACCTTAGTCATTAGTACCCGTTTTTGGGCGCAACAGTATTTGCGCCGCTCGGCACAAAAAGGTCGAATGCCGATTGTCATTTATGGGGCAGGTGAAACAGGTTCACAACTTGCCTTGAGTTTGCATCAAAGTCACGAGTTTAAACCCGTTGCCTTTATTGATGATAAACCTAAACTGCATAATATGATGATTTATGGCTTAAAAGTGTATGCTCCCCAGCAATTATCTACTTTGGTTGACGATTATGAGGTGCAGCAAATTTTGTTGGCTATTCCTTCTTTAAGTCAATCGAAACGCCGCCAATTATTATTATTTTTAGAACCTTTTGAAATTAAAGTGAGTACTGTGCCACCGATGGGCGATATTGTTGCAGGCAAAGCGCGTGTTGATGAAATTAAAGATATAGAGATTGAAGATTTATTAGGCCGAGATGTGGTGCCACCGCGTATAGACTTAATGCAAGCCAAAATTGCTAACAAAAATGTTTTAGTCACAGGTGCAGGTGGCTCTATTGGCAGTGAGTTATGTCGGCAAATTATTGTCATACAGCCTCAAACCTTAGTGTTATACGAGCAAAGTGAATACGCTTTATATCAAATAGAACAAGACTTACAGCGTTATTTACAACAAAAAAACTTGGTCAATATACAAGTGGTGGCGGTGTTAGCCTCTATCCGTGAACAACAACGCCTAGTCGATGTCTTTAAACAGTTTGCCATTGATACGGTGTTCCATGCTGCTGCCTATAAACATGTGCCTTTAGTCGAGGCCAACGTAGTAGAAGGGGTATTAAATAATGTTTTTGGCACATTGAGTGCGGCACAAGCAGCGATAGAAGCGCAAGTAAAAACCTTTGTTTTAATCTCTACCGATAAAGCTGTCAGACCGACCAATATCATGGGCGCAACAAAACGTCTTGCTGAGTTGATATTGCAAGCCTTTGCTCAACAACATAGCCATTGCTGTTTTTGTATGGTACGTTTTGGTAATGTATTGGGGTCATCGGGTTCGGTTGTGCCGTTATTTAAACGACAAATACAACAAGGTGGGCCAATTACCGTGACTCATCCTGATATTATTCGTTATTTTATGACTATTCCCGAAGCCGCACAGTTGGTGATTCAAGCCAGTGCGATGGCAAAGGGCGGTGATGTGTTTTTGTTGGATATGGGTGAACCAGTGCGTATTGTCGATTTGGCCAAACGTATGGTGCATTTGATGGGACATCATGTCCAAAGCGCAGAGCATCCGCAAGGTATAGAAATTAAATATACAGGTTTACGCGCAGGTGAAAAATTGTTTGAGGAGTTGTTGGTTAATGGTCAATCGCAAGCGACAGAACATCCTCGTATTCAACGAGCGTTAGAGCATGCGGTGACAAAAAATCAATTGTATGCCCTGTTAACACAATTACAAACATTGTGTGAAGGACAGAAGTATGATGAGATTTATGAGTTTTTCAGTTATTTAGGTATAGGCTTTGTGTGTGATTACAAGCGCGTCTGATAGTTTTATTTAAACGGCGATATTATATATGTTTGACTACTATAAGTTTATAGTTCAGGTTTTAAAAAATAAAATTTATTCTGTCTTCTATTGTAGTCACGATGTTCTGTTCTTACGCTCTGTTAAATAATATTGTTAAATTCACGATAATTCCAGAAGGTAACTACCAAAAAAGGGAAATTTAAAACTTTGTATAGAGAAAATAATGATGCAATTGTAATAGGTGTTGCATTTTTTATTTAAAATATCCTTATATTTCTAGTGTATTTTGGTTTTGCAGATTTTGAGCGGACTCAGAAAAAGGGGCAACAGTGAATTTAAAATTTATAGATGCATTGCGTGGTGTGACCATATTGATGGTTATTTTAGTGCATACGTCTCAAGTTTATAGCGCAGCTTGACGTTAACTCTAAAAAATAGTGTAGGATAAACTTGTGTCAGTATCTCGCCATGCCTTTATAGTTGTTATTACTAATGCAGTAAAGATTTTGTGCGGTTTAGTTATGCTTAAGGTCGCTGCTATATATTTAAGTGTGGAAGATTTTGGACGTTTTGGTCAGTTTATGGCATTAGCAGCGATTGTTAATATGTTGGCAGGTGGTGGCGTTGGTAATGGTGTAGTTAAGTTATTGGCGGAGCAGAAAGATTTAATAGCTAGACATCATATTACTTCTTCGGCAGGTGCGTTTTGGTTGTTTTCCTGCGTATCAATTGTTTTTGTTTTGTGGTTAACAAATACTTGGCATCAATCTTATTTAGGAGATGCAGGTTATATTATTATTTTTTTGGCTTTAGCTCAGATTTTTTGGGGGCAAGCTAATTTCTTGAATAGCTATATGGTTTCACGTCAAGATACCCAATCAATAATAGTTTGTGGGTTAAGAGCCAATGTAGTCGGTCTAATTCTTTTTTTGGCTATTTTTTGTTATTACCAGAGCCTATATTCTGCCATCATTGGTTTTTTATTGTTTTCTAGTATGCCATTTTTAATTAATGCTCATAGAGTGTTACCGAATAATAAAGAAGTTCTTTTTTTTTACAAGCCAAAAATATTACCATCACTGATAAAGAGTTTGTCTCATTACTCCTTAGTGTTGATTGTAGGTGCGATTGCAATTCCAGCGACTCAAATATATTTACGAGATTATGTTGGAGAAGTTTTAGGCTGGTTATATGTTGGTTATTGGCAGGCTGTACTTAGGGTTTCAGATGCGCATATGCAATTTTTTGGTGTCGTTAATCTTAGTGTATTGCTTCCTTATTTGAGTCGCTTAAATAATGAAAAAATATTAAATCTATCAAATAAGAAGATGGTTAATGTTTTTATAGCTATTTTTGGTGTCTCAATATTATCCTCATTAACATTAGTTTTATTAAAAGATTGGATTATCTTAATTCTATTTAGCTCTAGTTTTTCAGCTATTGCTCCTTTTGTTGTTCTACAAACAGTAGGTGATTTTTTTAAAGTGTTGTTGTCATTGGTTGTTGTCGTGTGTTTGGCTAAAGGCTATTGGAAAATCGCGTTGTGTAGTGAGTTATTACAAGCGTTTATTTTGTACCTAATGACGATATTTTTTTTACCATATTATGAAATGAAAGCGTTGATGTTGGCATATCTTTGTAGTTCCTTATTCTCATTGCTGGTGATAGGTTTGTTGTTATGGAGGCAAAAATGAAAATAGCATTAGTTTGTAATAAGTATGTCTTAGATGAAAAAAATCCTTGGCTCACTAATGATTTGGCAAAAGCCTATATTGATTTGGGACACGAGGTCACAGTTTATTGTTTGGATTGGAGCGAGTTGGAGCAAGGCTATCAAATGACGGACTCGAATGGAATTGTTATCTACTATCTACAACATCCAATATTTTTTAAGGAGGGCAGTAAAAAAATAAATTTACTATTTAAGTGGACATTAAACTCTTGGTTTTCAGCAAAAAAAATTATACATCCTGAAAAGCATTTTGATTTATTAGTTTATTTTTCACCAGCAGTAACTACTATAGGGATAGTACATCATCTAAAGAAATATACAAAAAAAATAGTAATGATATTGTGGGACTTTTTTCCAAAATATCATCAAGAGTTACAATTACTACCTAATTTAGCCATAATTAGTAAGTTTGCTAAAGTGTATGAGCAAAGGGCTGTGAATTATGCAGATTTAGTAGGGCTAATGTCTCCTGCAAATGTCACATTTATCAATAATTATTTCATTAATACATCTCAACAAAAGCGAATGGTTGTTCCTTTATGGGGGCCATCACCCTTAGCTTTAATTACTAGAGTGGAAAAGCATAAGTTAAAAGCTAATTGGCAGAATTTACCAAGTACAAAGGTTTGGGCTGTGATGGGCGGGCAAATGATTCCCGGTCGGGGATTGGAGCTCTTACTAAATGTGGCTTCAGAGTTGCGACACAATTCTGAGCTTATCTTTGTTGTTGCTGGAGATGGTATACGTAAAGATTGGTTTCTTAATCAGGTTAAAGAAAGAGGATTAACTAATATCCTCTATATTGGTAGCTTAAAGAGAGATGCATATCTAGGCATATTGCAAGCGGCTGATATAGGTTTAGTTTTTAATTCAGGACATGTATCCGTACCAACTTTTCCTTCTAAATCTGTAGATTATTTACGTACTGCATTGCCTATGATTGTGGCTATTGAGAAGGCTTCAGATGCAGGATTGATTATTGAGCATGAAATGCAAGCAGGGTTTAATGTAGATATTTCGAGCATAGGCCTTATTGCTGAAAAGATTAATATATTAGTTCAAAATGAAAAGTTGCGAGAGAGTTTAGGTCAAAACGGTTATCAATATTTTATCAAAAATATGACGGCAAAGAGCGTTGCAAAGCAAATTTTAAGGAATGTAGAGTTAGGGAGCGATACTTAATGTTTATAGAGTCGAAGGCCATCAATAAGAAAGTATTTTTAGGACTGTTATTTATTCCATTATTGTGTGCAATATTACTTTCTATGTTTGCGATGCTAAGAGGTGATAACTATAAAGTTGATTATACTTTGATAGTGGGCAGTCGTTATAATACCATTGTTACTGTTATTCAGAAAGAATCTTTATTTGTACAGCTTGCTCAAGAGACAAATATTTCATATATAGACCTAAAAAATAGTTTTTCTTATGCTTTAGATCAGCGAAATCAATCGCTTAGTATTATTGTTAGTCATAAGAGCAAGTTGGTTGCTGAAAGAATAGCTATGGCAATTCATAAAACACTTACTAATCCTATCTTGATTAGTAGAGACTCTGTTGAAAAAAAGGAAATAGTCTTACAAAAGAAAAAAAGCTATCAGATGCTGTTAGGAAAGTTGTCAGTTGCTAGTGATATTAATCCCAATGCTTTGAGTCAAGTAAAAAAAATAGCAGAGATAGGTGCTGCAACTAATTCATTTGTTATATTTAATCATCAAAATTATATGGATGATCTATATGTTACCTCAAAGATTTTTTTTAATGGTACTCAAAACATAAACATTAACAATATGGAAGACAAAGTCAATCATAGTATTCTTGAAATACTAGATAATATAGCGAAAACAGAAAATTTGGCAGTGGAGACAGTTTATAGATATTATTATTTTTACTATTACGATCTTATGATAAAGTACGCTGATAACAGGCTGATGCAGTTAGACAATTTACAAAAAATACAAGCATATTTAATGCTAGGTAGTTTGTCAGCATACCAACAGAGAGTATCTCTCCTTAAGATTTTTACCTTAACGTATATCTTTGTGTTTTCTGTTTGTGTGTTTGGAGTGTTTGCTAGACGTGTAATACAGTCATCTAAGGAAGGCTAAGATGATTTACTATGTTGTCTTTTTATGCTGTTTTTGGATTTTGGCAAGTTATGAGCATTTTTATCAAAAAGACGCCGCTTGGATAGTATCTTTAGTACTTTTTGTTGCTATTGCAGGGTTTAGGCTCGAAACGGGTTGGGACTGGATGACTTATGAATATTATTTTAACCAGTTACAATCAATAGCAAATATACAAGGTGCTGATTTAAGCATGGAGCTAGGCTTCAATTTTATTATATTTATATTAAAATTTTTTAATTTGAACTTTCAATACTTCTTATTTTGTGTCTCTTTGTTGACCGCCTTATCCATATGGTTCTTTTTCGCTGTACTTGTCCCACAGCGCATTGCTTTTGCTTTGGCAATCATGTACTCGTTTATTTATTTGGCACTTGATATGACGATGATGCGTCAAGCCTTATCTTGTGCGTTAGTATTAGTGGCGATGGCCTTTCTCATTAAGCGTTATGTGATTATCTCTATTATATTTTGGTTGCTATCTTGCTTAATTCATAGCTCATCAATCATGTTGGCTGGGGTATATTTTTTCGTATTATTGAAACTTTCCTCAGTCGTTGTTGTTGGTTTTTATTTCACGGCCTTTGCTGTCGGTGCATTGAGCTTTTTTCTACAATTTGGACTTTTTGAAATTGTTTTAAGGTTCTTGAGTGGCTTTGATTTAGGTTTTATT
>Ga0247722_10001902_pt1 | contig 11155 bp, 12 predicted proteins | sample MSEWelMarce3H_FC_FD_189094 | JGI IMG/M metagenome (GOLD analysis project Ga0247722, IMG submission 189094) | Subsurface sediment microbial communities from gas well in West Virginia, United States - MSEEL Well Study Marcellus 3H_FC | ecosystem: Environmental > Terrestrial > Deep subsurface >...
CTAATACATATAATAATTCCTATTTTGTAACATTGTATATAACTTTATATAAATGATAAGGTTGGGTAATTTAGCATTTTCTATTAGCCCAAGATGCACGAATAGCTGCACGACGCTCTTCTACACTTGGTTGTTTAAATTCTGGCTCTGATGGCGGTGTTATAGGTATAGAATGTTCTATAGGAATTGGCATAATAGGAATTACCTCCTGCTTGGGTTCTTCATGGCCCACCATTATATTTACTTCAACTTCTCCATTAAATCGTGCAATATTTGCTGGTTTCACATCCGTAACAAATCCATATACAGTCATATCAAGTTCGGCCAAATGCAACTGAATAGCAGATTCCTTTTTAATGCATCCATACATTGTTAGCGCCGTCTCAAACATCTCCTTCGTCTCACTTGAATAAATAGAGGACCCTACATCCATTAGTACAATATCAATAGATGTTGCACTAGGGATATCCTCATCATAAATAGATAGTGATACAGTATTCAAATCACCAGCATCATAACCAGCAGATTCAATCATCCATGATGGACCATAAATCAGGTCAGCATCGTCTGTATGATATCCTCCAATGCGTACAGGAATTGTATAGAGTCCATATGGACATCCCATAAAATTCAATGATACAATAAGACCTCCACCATCCACATCCATACGTTCCGCAAATCGCATGAATTCCTTGCGATGTACATAGATTACATCAGTCGCTTCAGGTTGCGTAACCCATTCATATGACAGTGGTGCATATGAATATGGCAAAATACAGCATGGACGTTCTGATGACATTGTAGATATTACTATATATTACACTTATATCATACTAGGATTCAATTTTATATGTGTATATACAAGCAAATAATTTCCTAGAAATCTATAAAATGGTATGTTATTGCCTATTCAGAGGCTTCAAATGCTGTAGACGTAATTCAGGCCCATCCATGCATGATATAATTGAACAAACACATGAACTAACAGAATATCAAAAGAATCTTCTCAAAAGACGCTATTTAGATACACTAGATGAATTCAATGTTCGTTGTAGTTATTATTCCTGGCTATTTCACTGCTCACGCATTATTGTAACTGTTGGTTCCTTACTAGTCCCAGCACTATTATCAGTACAATATTCTGATTCTACTGTCATTAATACAAAATCAATTGAAGTACAAGTTTATTGGGTAACATGGGGAATCTCATTACTTGTAACAATTAGTAATGGAATCCTTACATTATTTAAGATAGATAAGAAGTATTATTTCTTGCATACAACATTTGAACAGTTGAAGAGCGAGGGCTGGCAGTATTTGGAATTAACAGGACGTTATTCAGGTATCCTCAATAAACATAAACGACGCCCCACACATGCAAATCAATTCCTATATTTTTGTTATGCAATTGAGAAAATCAAAATGAAACAGGTTGAGGAGGAATATTTTAAATTATCTGAACCAACTGCCCATGCAAAGTTATCAGGATCACCAGCTGCTTCATCGCCAAATCAAGATGATAAAAAAGAACAAAATGATTTAGCACCACCACTACCTTCAAATGTTTTTTCACCACAACGGAAAAGCCCAGGTTCCTCTAATAATATGCAATTACCCCCTATTGATGAAAATGTCTTCTCTGAAAATATCAATACAGATAGTTTAACGCCACCTGAACCTGTATCATCAATGGCGCAAGAATATGAAACGCCGCAAAAGAGACGTATAAATACATTAATTACTGCAATGAAAAATGGGGCAATTGGAATTTTACAATCACCTCAGGATAAGACATCAGATAGAATATCTCGAGATAAATCACCCCAAGATAAATCACCCCAAGATAAATTGCCCCAAGATAAATCACCCCAAGATATAAATTTATATCCACCAACCCCTAAATATACCCCCATAAAACGCAATGATTCTATATATATTGATATGTCAGGTAATGATTCTGTAGTGTCTTCCAAAAAACGTTCAGCCATGTTATCACCAATTCAACAATCCATTGCAGATAGTACTGATAATATTGACTATATTGATTCTGAAGATGATGATAAAAATTCCATACATTCAATATCACCATAATATACTGGCCCATAATTAAAGTATGATTATTAATTAAATGGTAAAAAGGAGATGTCAATGTGACCCTCAATGCAAAAAACCTCCAATTGATGGTGAACCTTTTTGTAAAGAGCATTCACGAAAATGTAATAGAGTTTCTCCATTATCAGGAAGTGAACTAGACTTTCATCCCGATTTTTATAATAAAAACAAGCGGCTTCTCAATTATGTAAACTGTTATGGATATGCTGTTGGACATACTAATCCTGACAAGAAGCTAACACAGCAGCCAGGTTATGCAGCAGGTTATTCACGATTTGGAGAAGTAAAGCAGGCTTCATCTGAACATACCTGTGCTGATATTACTGCACGCATGTTTGGAGATATGCCCTCCATTGTTGGACCTGTTGCATTCACTGATAAATGTCCGCCAAAAACATCCAAAATTGCTCTTGTTGTTGACCCGTCAGCGGATTATCATTACTATAGACAGGATTCAAGTGGTTGGTGGTCTCATAAACCAGGTAGTACAGCTGTAACAAATATTGATTCGGCTGGTTCAAAAATATGGGACCCACTACTTGCATCACGATTCTATCCTGATAATAATCAACCTCTTGATTATTCTTCATCCTGTGGTTATATGTGTGTACAACGTGACCATCCACCACGTGTTAGCGGTGGTAAAAAGAAAACATTGAGAAAAAAACAGCGCAAAACACGCCGTGCCAGAAGATAATAGCTATATATAATAAATGCCTGAAGTAATCCTGCCTGTTACAATGAAACAGCAAGAAGGACCTAATTGGTGTTATTCATCAGTTATACAGGCAATTGTTCGATATTATAATAAAAGACCAAATAATACACGGCTGAATCAACAAAATATTGCAACTTTAGTTGCAGAGAATAGATGTATTAATGGTATGCAAGACCCATATTATTTTTTAAATGGACGCGGATATATTGCTGGTATATATGATAAATCATTAACTTGGAAGGTAATTACAGAAGAAATTGAGAAAGGACATCCAATAATATTATTAGTTGGACAACATTATATAATCCTACATGGATATAGTGGCAATAGTTCAAGAGACCCTAATAGAAAATTATATTTTTTGGACCCACTAAAACCAGAAGGTACAATTGTTACAGTAAAAGGTACAGAATTTAGTAATTATGGATTTCCTACAGATTATAAACATACTGGATTAGAGTCATATGAAATACAACATGGATATATTTTAACACAATCACCATTATAACCACAATCATCATCACTATAAAAATATAATAATAATATTTGATATATTTATATTATATTTTGCACAAACTTATTTCACTAAAGGCCATTGCATATATAGCATATTGCATGAATTACATGCTAGATTAATAGCATCTTCTGTATCATATATTTGCAGGGTTCCCTTACCACATGCAATACATAAATCATCCTCCTTTGCATTTATTTTCATCTGTGGTGGAGATTCTTCTTTCGGTTTTTCAATTGGCGCAGCTGGTTCAACTGGCTTTTCAGATGAAGTATATGATTTATAAATTTTCCATCCTATAAAAATAACTACTACAGCCACAATATATGGTAATAGTGAATATAATGTATCCGTAAAACTCATTATATCATGAATTATATGCAATATTTAAGTGTGACCACGTTGCTTTTCATAGTATTCAATAATACGATTATTAGGGTCCCATTCCTTTAATGCATGATATACATCATATCTATCATGTGGATTAATTATTAATAATTTCTTAATAATATCCTTCATTTGTTTCAGATTTCCACCACGCTCCACAACTTTTCCATTAGGACCAATTAGTATCTGTTTTAGAATTGCCACCAGAATCCCACCAACCGACCAAGCATCATATTTTGACCAATATTTCGACCAAAAACTGGCAAAATCTCTCGCACCAAAACTCTTACTATTATGCAAAAACATCGTAGAACTTTCTATTTGCTCCTTCAATGTAACACCTAATATGGAACGTGCATTAATTGCCGCTTGTTTATGATTCAATAGATGCTCTATCTTTCCTTCAGCACTCTTCAATGCCCACCAATTATATTCTGGCGGCTCCTGTGTGTAATCAGGGTCATATTCATGTATCATTTCCCTTTCTAGCTTCTTCATATCATCATTATACTTGACTGATATCCCAAAATCAATAATACGTGCTACATTATATCTATCTATCAATACATTTCCTCTATGCAAATCACGATGTACTATTCCATTAATTGTTAATAAAAATACTCCCTCCAATAAATGTTTACCAAATGACCAATACATATTTGAATCCTTCATACGACCCAAATCAACCTGTACTAGTGATTCGCCACCATATGTTAATGACAGTAAAGTAAGTTTATTTAATGGCACTTCATCAATTATATCACATTCATCAATATCATCCTCAGTTTGTTTCTTTGCAACATCACAATCTGCAATAACAGGTAAAAAGTAATTTTGCCATAATCCAATCTCCTTCACAGTTTTACCCATTTCTAACTCCCTTGTTGCATCCTTTTTTAGTGATACTTTGGAGATTTCTCCGGTAATTCTATATGGATTCTTTTGTTCATCTTTCGGTTTACATAGTAATGGTGGTCTGAAAACACATCCGTATGAACCTTTTCCTAATAAACTACCACCTTGCATACACTGTTGCATTCTAATTATTTCTACATTCGTTTTATTAACTCTCAATGTGACACTCACCTTATATTGAAATAGCCCTAGAATAACAAGTAAGACGCCTCGAATGAATTGGTTACAAATTACACTCTGGTTTAGTATCATTTTCCTCTCTTCATTCCTAATTCTAGCATGGTTCCCACCATTAAGACGTCAAATTGAGAATTTCACTAGCGGTATTTCCATTGGAGATAGTGCCTTCTGGGCACGTTTCATGCCTCGTCGCGGTGATATAAGTATAGACCCTGCCGAAGAGGAGACTGGATATCGTAGAGACCCTCGCTATTTTGCCGGCTATACAGATGTTCAACGTCTTGGCGTACAGCATGATTTCTGTCGTACCATTGTACCTGTTAATGGAGATGACCAAGATGCATTCGTTGCATGTGCACTCGCTGGCACTGATGGTCTCTCATCCATATCATATAGAACCCATACAGTTAGACAGGGTTTAGTCAGAACACGTGATGATTATATGCGTGATGTAAATGGCGATGGACGCGCGGAATATTGTACTATTATCCCACACTCTGGGAAATCCGCTGAAATTGTCTGCTATAAGGCAGGTGAAACATCATTCTTAAAAAGCACTATAACAGATAGCGAACCTCCAGAAGAATTCAAAACCCTATTATCATTCTATGATGGTGCTCTAGTATGGCTAAGAATGCGCGATGATTTAGCCGATTATGCACAGGCTACAGCCATTTCTAGAGCAGGTAAAATAGAAACTCTTGAATATATTCCTAAAGAAGAACCAACAAAAGGCATTCAATTCAATGGTGCCGACCAATTTCTACGTCTAGGTGAAGCGCCAGGTTCATATGAATTTGGTTCTAAAATCCCTCTACGCTTCATGCGTGCAGTATCAGTATGGGTCTATTTCGATGAATTCACTAATAATGCACATATATTCGATTTTGGTAATGGACCAGGAAAGGATAATGTATTCTTAGGAATAATTGGACGTGGTTCTTCTACACAGGATATGAAACCATTATTATGTGGTGATGAATCTACAATACCAGAATGGCCGAATGATACGACAAAAACTCTCGAAAATACACAGTATTTGTCACCGCAAGATGCAGCTATTAAGCAGCAGGGAAACAGCTGCCCAAATCCTGAAATTACAGGCAGGAAGATGCCAGCTTTACAGCCAACCACGCCTGTTGGCATAGCTAATACAGCAGATATTATTTACGAAGTATGGGATGCAAAAGACAGGAAAATGAGAATAAAAGTACCAGCAGCCATATCATTAAAACGTTGGACTTATATAGCTATTACTGCACTCAATACAGATGCATTGAGACCAGATATAGGGGTATATATTAATGGTGAAATAAAGCACAAAGAACCATCAGGGCATTTACCACAGAGTTCTACAACTACAAAGAATTATATTGGGAAATCCAATTGGATGGACAACTTTTCACAATATAATAACAAGGATGAATTGTTTAAGGGTTCATTATTTGATTTCAGAATGTATGCAACACCTATGACGGCCGAAAAAATAAAGGACACTGTAATATGGGGGAAAAAACAATTAGGCCAATAATGGAATCTCTACAGAGCACATTGCCTTGAAATTATCTGCAATAGGGCTATTTAGAATAGCAATTTGTTTTTGAACGGTATCTCTCATATCATACATACTTTTATCAATAAAATTCTTTGGCCCAGCCTGTGCAATATGTGTATTTATTTCATCAAGATTTTTCTTTAATGTATTAACATTAGGACATAACATCATTTTATTAAATTCAATATCTCGTGCTTGGATAGTTTTTAATGCAGTTTTATTAGGTACGTAATCAAGAATACGTTTAATATTCTCCTTTGGAGAACCCATTCTTTGACTTATTGCTTGGGATTTTAATCCAATCTTTACAGCTTCTAAATCAATTTCAGTTGCTCTCTTTGCAAGCAAAAATAATTTAATATAATCATCATATGATAAATCTTCTTCAGGTTTTGTTGCAAATCCTTCTAGCATTTTCATACCCAGTAAAATAGAAATACATAGGATTAATGCAGCAATAATTAATGTATTGATTTTCATTTAATATATAATAATATTAAATGAAAAAGCAAAAAGGTACTCGTAAGAAGCATGCCCGCACACAAAGAAAAACTAGACGGGTACAGCGTGGTGGAATCAAATGTGATGAACCCACTACATGGACTCCATTTAGTTATAGCAGTAATAGTTGTTGGCTTGATACATTCTTATTAGGATTTTTACATCATCCAAACGCTGCAATTGATAAATATTTATCTAATGCAAGCGAACATATTGAAACAATGAAACCTCATATAAATAATTCAACAAATCTTAATGCTATTAAACAACATGAAATAATTCTACAGAGACTATTAAAAATTCGTACAAGATTACGCCAAACATTTAATACTCCTGCAACAGGTCAAGCACTTGCAAAAATACGTGAAAATATTCGTACTGCATTATCAACATGTCCAACAGGTATTAAATTTACTAAAGGTGAAATGAGTAGCACAGCAGAAATATTTGAATTTTTAACAGATATTCTTGATTTACCACGTACTATACGTTATGCTGAAAAACATGGCAACTCTCCTCAGAAAGATGGATATATGTATTCTATCACACTTAGTGGTTTTGATATTATGAATATGGGTGAAATAGTATTATCAGATATTTTAACAAAGGTAAAAAAACATCTAGATGAAAGACATCCAGAGAGAAGTATTAAAATGCAATATAAACGTTTTGGTGATATTGTACCTATTAATATTGAACGTGATGACTATGCTGGCGGTGTAATTCAAACACCTATTATACCTGAAGAATATATTTCATTAAAAACATCAGCAAATACATATGATTCATATAGACTTGTTTCTGTTATATGTAATGTTGGTGCACATTTTGTAACATATATTGCATGTGATGCAACAGATTCTTGGTTATTCTATAATGATTTAAATTTGCCATCAGAACGTATTGAAGATGTAGGGTCATTAGCAGATTGGTGGGGTAATGAAATACCTGGATATAATAATAAATATCCTCCAACTCATTCAACATGGTTATTATATGTCAAAATCTAGGAACCCGCAGCATATTTATAATACACTCTATAATCAATTGTTAACTCCTCGCCGCATTTAATTCGTCGAAGTGCCCTGTACGTAGTATATTTATACCCCTCATCAAATATAATTTCAATATTTGGCATCTTCGAATGATTCATATAAAATGTAATATCAAGTGAATTCATACCATTCTCTGGTATTGGATATGTATCATCTGCAGTTTTTATAATAAAATCCTTCACCAGTTTTTGTACTGTATCAGGTAGTTCCTCTAATTCCTCCTCAGTTATATATACTATATTATATTCTAAAGAGACCTTTCCATCTGGATATACAAATGGGTTAATGCCAATAGGAATGTCCTGTATGGCAATAACTCCTATACCTGCTATTGCAGATACTCCTAATCGACAATATGTCTGTTTTAATGTATTTAGCATTATGTTTACGCAATATAATGTTAAATATCTAGCCGCCAATATCTCAAATTTATTGGTACACCTGGGCAAACATATTTTTTACCTACCTCTATTATCGGCAATAATCCTGTATATATGCAATACGAGCCTGTATAATTGCTGCAAACGCCGCCTGTTCTTTACTGTTGCTAAAAAGCTGTGGATTAGACTGTATAACTTCTATAATCGCACTGCTGTTGATTGGCTGACTGCATGTAATATTATGACGAATAACTGTGTCTTTTAATCTGCCAAAGAATCTGTCTGCTTTCTCTGGAAGTGTCTCCAATTCATGCACTATTCCACCGAAATTGGCCTTCTTTTCACCCTTTGCACGAAATGTTAATGCACCTCCCAAATCAATTATATATACCTTCTTTTCAGCCGAATTATATATATAATTATCACGACCCTTTGCATCCCAATTAGCAAATAATACATGATATAGAAATGTCTGTTCAATCTGTTCAAGAACCTGTCTCGGTAGCACCTTTCCAAACTGCAATAATGAACCGCCTTCAATAAATTCAATTAGCATTCCAATAATACGTCCAGGACGTTCAGCATCATATACTTCCCATATTCTCGGAACAGGTGCTCCTGCAGCAGAATAGAGTTTATATGCAAGTATTTCACTGATAATATGCTCCTGAGATGAACCCTTCTTATAAATATATTGTAAACCATTCATTATAACTATTTTAGCATTTGTACCACCACCTGCGCAACCTATTAGAGTAAAATCATACTCTGTTATTGGTCCCTTATTCATTTATTTTATTATAGATTTTAAAAATTGAATATTAATGCGCAGAGAATCATCAACACAGCAACACATCAATACCATACAATGAAGCAGTTCACATTCGAAAAAACCACATTTAAAGTGGGTACATCAGCACAGGATAATTGGGCCCTTATCACAGCAGCTAATAAAGATTTCTATTGGCTACATCTAGAAGGATGTCCCAGTGCACATATTATTATAGAGATTGATGTAGAACCCACAAAGGAGGAGATTCAATTTGCAACACAACTTGCAAGAGATGCAACACCAAAGGCACTATCTCATGCTAGTATTGTATGGACACAGGTAGCAAATATTCGTCTTGGTTCAAAACCTGGTGAAGTCTATTTCAAAAATAATAAAATTGTATACCATTAATAGTTCATTACAATAATATAATAATATACTCAAGAAAAATTGATATTTTTTATACACAGCACACATCACATAGTACAAATCCTCCCACCAAAATGGAGTATATTTCAAAGCATGACGCACCCACATTCCATTTTGTAGATGGCCCTCCATTTGTCAGCAGTGAGACCCTCCATTATGGACATATCCTTGTAAGCTGTGTAAAATCCGCCATTCTTCATTACAAATATATGAAAGGATATAATATCCAAAATACGATTGGATATGACTGCCATGGTCTTCCAATTGAAATGCGAATTAATGATACTCTAAATCTGAAGACAACAAAAGATGTAATTGATTATGGTATTGCAGAATATAATCAGACATGCAAGGATTTCGTAAAACGCTGTGAGACCTCCTGGGTTCCTATTTATAAGGCAATGGGACGTGTAGTTAATGAGCAGGATTCCTATAGAACCCTTGATGAGAATTTCATGAGAACTGTGTGGACCGTGTTCCATGACCTTTGGACCGCAGGATACATCACAAACGGCTATCGTGTTGTACCATATTCCCTCGCATGCGGTACATCACTTAGTAATTTCGAAGCCTCCCAAAACTACAAGGATGTCGCAGATACATCACTATATTGGTCGTTTCCGTTCGAATCAGCAAATATTATTGTGTGGACAACCACCCCATGGACACTACCAGCAAATCATGCAGTATGTGTAAATAAATCACTATCCTATACCCTTCTACAAACCGCTACATCGCAACAATTCTGGATTGCAACAAGCCGCATTCAGGCATTTGAGAAGATTGCAAAACCTCTTACTCCATTCATCATTATTGCAACTGTATCTGGTTCCTATTTTGTGAATAAGTGCTATACAGGATTCGATGGTTCACAGAAGCAGATTGTAGAAGATAATTATGTTACAGATGAATCTGGTACAGGCTTTGTACATATTGCACCAGAATTTGGTGAAGATGACTTGCGCGTTGTACAACAGAATAATATTTCTGTGAAATATGGATACATTAATGACGATGGTATTATTCAATGGGGACCCTATACTAATGAATTTGTTCTAAATACTTCGAAAAATATTATGCGTGACTATAAATCCCATATCATTGCTAAAGAACAATATAAACATTCTTATCCCTATTGCTGGCGTACTGATACACCACTTATTTATAGAGCAATGAATAGTTTCTTTGTATCCGTTAAATCTGTACGTGATACACTAGTTGAATATAATGCGACTGTACAATGGCTACCAGAACATGTAGGAACACGTCGCTTTCATGATTGGCTACAGAATGCACGTGATTGGGGCATTTCACGCAATCGTGTATTCGGTACTCCTATTCCCATTTGGACCGATGGCAGCGAATTTATTTGCCTAGATGAATCACAGTTTGCAGGTGACCTACATCGAGATAATATTGATGATTATACATTTGTAAAGGGCGGTAAGACATTTAGAAGGGTACCTGATGTGTTTGATTGTTGGTTTGAGAGTGGGTGTGTACCATTTGTAGTAGGTGGTGTACAGGCTGACCTAATTGTAGAGGGTCTTGACCAAACACGTGGCTGGTTCTATACATTGATGGTGCTTTGGGGTATCCTGAAGAAGGAGGCGCCATACAAAGCAGTTGTTACATGC
>Ga0247722_10001903_pt1 | contig 11154 bp, 18 predicted proteins | sample MSEWelMarce3H_FC_FD_189094 | JGI IMG/M metagenome (GOLD analysis project Ga0247722, IMG submission 189094) | Subsurface sediment microbial communities from gas well in West Virginia, United States - MSEEL Well Study Marcellus 3H_FC | ecosystem: Environmental > Terrestrial > Deep subsurface >...
TTTTTATGGCGATACATTTATTAAGTCCGCATATTTCATACACAGTTAAGCAACAAGAATTGTCTTAAGCCAAACAAAAAAGCTCGGAATATCCTTATGGATTTTCCGAGCTAAAAAACTATACTTACAAAAAATACTGCTGCTTTACATTTATCTCTTAATTCAAAAAACAATCTTGTAAAATATTACAAATAAAGACATCGCAAACCAACACAACAAAAACACTAACAACAAATATAAATTAGGTGATATATTTTCAGTAATCAATCTTTTATTAGCATCCTTCTTAACTAAGACTATATCTTCTTCATGGGGTTTAATTTCATCGCCATTACAATCTGTAATTGTCACATCTTCACCACAAGAAAATTCATCATATGTCATACATCCAAGATAAGAACATGAAATCATCACGCTACCCAAGAATCCACTTTTTTTTAATACAATATCTCTTGCTTCATTTATTCTAAGCATATTCACCAACTGCTCATCAAACCCTCGAATTACATCGCCGAATGAAAATGATCCACTCTCACCTTTATCTTTTTCTCCAAGAGCGAATGTAAAGCAATACCAATATTTTTTCATTATATTTTTTCCGTAGAATTTTTATTAATTATGTAAAAACATAATTAATATACTTAAATCGTTCTCTTCAATAATTACCAAATAGACAAAGAGTTTGAAAACAACAAAGATATTTTATAGACCTTTGTGCTCTTGGCTTTTCCTTCAGCCAAACGTCTTAGCACATCCACAAATAATCTAGCTTCCTTAACATCTAAACGAACTAAAGGTGAAAGCATATCTGCAGCAACTATAAATTTTTCTGAAAGTACCAATACTGATTTAACTCGACGATTAGTCTCATAACCTTCATTTAGCCACGAAACTAAAGAAATACATTCAGATTTTTTCCCTGTAATTAGATGATCGCCATAAACTACATCATCACCATCTTTATCTACTTGCTTAAAAAATTTCAAAGATCATTTTATTATTTCCTTTCCCTCGGTAAACGCACAAAAAAGAATTAAGACGAAGTCTTTTACTTACCCACTATTTGCATAGGCTTTCGCATGCGACACCATCCCGATCACGATCTAATTTAGTTCGCCCACACTTTGTTAAATACATCTGAGCCTCTGCACATGAGTTCATTTCTTTACAATATTGTTTAACTCCACAGGAGCTTAATGTAGGAGAAGTAGATAGAGTTGAACTTGACAATTTACCACCATGCCGCCATTCCCATGGAGGAGTAGGCGCAGAATCATTCCAGAGTCCAATGCGTTGGCTCTTGGCTGTTTTTTCAGCTTCACGATAAACCGAATCATGCCCATATTGCGTATAAAACCAAGCCATCCCCCTTTTGATTTGCTCTAAATTAACATCAACACCATTAACAAAAATCGTTCCAATAGTGCGCCCATATTTATCGACACTTTCAGTCTTAATGGTTACTGTTTTCCCATAAACTAAATCAGACAATGACTGTTTCGACTTTTGCCCTTGGGGTTGCTTCGACTCGGGTGCATCGATTTGAGAAAGTCTTATTTTAATTTGTTTTTTGTCTAATGTAACAGCCGAAATAGTATCCCCATCCATTACGCCATAAACCTTAGCTTGGATTTCAGACGTTTGGGCATAGGCAGATTTCAACAAGACAAACATCAACAACATAATTTTTAGCACACTTAATGATGGCATATTTATATAACTCCTTTTTTTAAAATAAAAAAAATTATATTTATTTCAAGTAAATAGACCAACCTGTATCACTTGTACCAAGAGACTCACCATATGCATCCTTACGTCGTTTTCGATAAATATTACGCTGATCTTGGATCAATAAATCATCCGGCTGAGCACATGCCAAAACTAATCCACATTGCAAAAAATGCAATCGATCCGGCTCGGAATCAGAGCTAAATACATACGCTCGCACATCATGAAAAGGACGGTGTGCCACAATAGACAATAAAGGATTTTCAAGTAACCTTTCATTAATCAATTGCAGTGTGATTGCATCAAATCGACCGCATCGCTTCACTAATTGATCGGTATCTGTAAATCGTTTCGATGCTTTAGCAATTGTTTTAGTTAAATTAACCCGCAACACATCAAATGAAACTTTAGGTACGTCTAACCAACGTGGAATTTTCCCTCGGCATGTATCTTCTATATGGGAAGATAAGCCTAATAATACATCTCCCATCGTTTGAGAAAACTTAGCGACTTGCTCATGGGTTCCAATATACAGTGGCAAATCTAGATACGATCGCATTTCCTTCGGTGGCCAATGTGTATTACGCCATTTACGAAATAGCCCCTCCGGGCTTAAAGACAAGGTTTTTATATTTTCCATTTTGCAGTTTAGGCTATTTGCTTAAATCAAATAAGATGAAATAAATCATATCTGACCTTGTAAATTAGACAAGCTCAAAGCAGCCAAACAACACGATTTTCTATAATTTAATTATTCTGGTGCTCATTGCTCCAACTTCTCACGAAGACAGACACGCTCACTGGTGAACAATCACAGGCATATATCCATGCTTTAACCGGCGAGCACACTCTTTTCGCATTGCAGTAACCTGCTCCTGCACTGACTCGACAATAACAAGGCAACGAGGTTTATTTGCAGATACATGCCCAATCCGCCCATTTCTGATCGTGAGCTCTAGCATGCCAAAAAGATCCGCAGGTAAGCACTCAATAATATAAAAACGGAATCTATTTTGTGAAGGATCAATGCTGTGCCACTCGATACATCGAGCGCTCTGCAGCTGATCCAAAAGCTGCTGATGCTCTTCACTTAGCTTCTTTGCCATTCCCACGCTCCTATAAAAGAAAACGCCAATAACTCCCAACAATAATATTTGTATGTTACACACAAAAATTTTATGTAAAATCAATATAGTTGCGTGTATCTTATGTCTACTAAAAAATATTGAAAATTATAGGGAACGTGCCAAATGAATATCTTGATCGGAAATTTAAAAGGAGGCGTTGGGACAACCACTCATGCGACAAACATTGCGGTGAAACGGGCAAGCATTGGGCGTTCAGTTTTTTTAATAGATACATCGATACTACTTAATGCAGACATGTGGTGCACCGCACGCTCAGAGAAACACCCTAGTAAGGCAGAGATTGTAGGGGGGCCAAAATTTGGGACTGGAGTGAGTGGCCATATACAGCAGCTAGCAAGGCATTACGATGATGTAGTGATCGATGCAGGCGGCTCTGAGACAGAAGAGTTTCGCCTTGCCCTAACACAGTGCCAATTGCTACTGGTTCCTTTCCGCTCCAGCCAGTTTGATCTTTGGGTGGTCAAGCGCATGGCCACGCTGATTGAGGAAGCACAAAAGATCAATCCACTATTAAAGGCTCGCGCCTTCCTTAACTTAGTGAGCACTAATCCCAGTAGCCGCGATATCGGCGAGGCTCGTGACCTATTTTCATCCGTGCACATGCAACTGCCGCTGCTCACTCCAAAAATAGGTGATCGCATTGCCTTTCGTCGTGCATCTGCTGAGGGACTGGGGATCACTGAGTACAAAGGGAAAGATAACAAAGCGCTAACAGAATTTGAGGAATTCTATGCTGAGGCATTCCCGTCATGAACACCGGCAAAAAAATTATTGAATTAGGTCCAGAAACTAAAACGTCTACAGAGGAAAATATCCCTGTCTGCCCACAACTCATTCAGCAGCTGGTGAGCGATGCTGCTGATCAAGCGGTAGTTCAAACTCAAATCCAATCCGATTATGATTTTTTTGCTCAGTTAAGCCACAAAAATTTCACTAAAACACTGCCGCTGCGCGTCACACCAAGGCAGCAAGCTATGCTGGATTTTCATCTCGGAAAAAAAGTAGGGATTGCCGATCGTACTGCATTGTTCAGAATGCTACTTGACGCGTATTTAAGACAAGCTTTCAAAAAAATACACGGTATTGACGCAGATGAGCTTCTTCCTAAAGATCCTCTTGACAATTCACAAGTACTTTAACTAAGGTTGTGGCTCATAGCCTATCTTTATCACTTTATACGACGTGCGAGCTGGCCACGGATAGACACACAGCAAGGACTCCCAATAGTCCCGATTCAAAATCTCGTGCTTTCTGCACAAGTTTGACATCTTTGTTACAGATGTGTGATTTCAACCCGATCCTTGCCGCTTTACCCCGGCACTCCCTTCTACCCAAGTAAGACCATCCCCATGCATTTTTAATGCACTGAGGATGGCCTTTGGCACATCCTGTTTCGCTTCAAACTGCCTGCGGCCCCAAAACCCACTCTCATTGCACATTGCGCATTAAACATCACCCGGATTGCACTAATCTCTCGGTGATTTTTTTGCGTGTCGTCATGAGAGCACTGCCCCCCCCCACCTATGCATTTAGGTGTTTTTTTAACCCAAGCGGGAATGTATCTCCGCCTGGGGATGCTCCGCGAATTATCTCAGGAGTATCAAAAATGGAAAACAATCAGTATTTGTCTTATGTGCACGAAGAAATCGATATCACTCGCCCGCTGATGACCCGAGATGGCACCCCAGTCGAAATCGTGGGGCGTTGGGTTTACGGCGACCAACCTTCTGTAATCGTCGGAGAGATTCACGGTGAACAGTACACATGGCGATTGAACGGTTCTTTTGAATTCAGTGGCAAGGTTTGCAATAGTGATCTTGTTTATGTGCAGATGGAGTACGACAAAGATCGGAAACTGGCGCTATGCAACACCTTCTCGTTTGAAGTCCGAATCACTGGCATTAAAGATGGGGTCGCTGATATACAGGATGGGATTAGAGATCAACTGCCATACGCCTTTGTCGCTGAAGACGCACGGATTTTCCGGCTAAAATCCGTTGAGCAGTGCGCTCCCGTGGTTCAAGTGGTGGCGCAATCTGCTGTTGAGGCTGAGGAGCAACTTTGTCTATTAATCAGCCACTCATTTTTAACAGTGGAAAATGGAGGAATGTTTAACTTCGACAAGCCACGTAAACTGCCTGAAACTCAAATTCCAGGAACAGAGCAATGAGCAGCCACTGGGAATGGGTTGAGAATGTCATGGCAGAACATGACCTGACAAAGCCCTTCGCACCAGAAAACGGGCAACCGTTGCAATTTAAGGTTGGCGACCGTGTGATATACACGAATCCCGCTGGCATTGATTTTCTACTAAGTATCACTGGTCTATATTTACATCCAAAATCGGCCTGTGGCTTGTATGCCAATGGTGCGCGTTACTTGTTAGATTGGGCTTGCCACTGGTATCCCGTTCAAGAGTCGCGCCTGCGCTTGGCCAACAGCGAGATGCTTAATCTGTACTAACCCCAACCGTCGATCTGGATGCTTTCCAGCGGCGGTTTTTCTTTGCCTGCCGCTTGTGTTGTGCAACTTATGATTGTTCGTATGTTACGAAAAAACATAGCAGTTTTTGCTAATGCAAGGAACAGGCATACAAGAATCATACGTAGTAAGTTTTAGCTGTTGATTGCTAAATAAGCACTACTTGACAGCCTGCATCGGCTCAAGCTAATGTAATGGCTCATGCCCTATCTTTATCGTTTTATACGACGTGCGAGCTGGCCACGGATAGACACACAGCAAGGACTCCCTGCAGTCCCTATTCAAAATCTTGTGCTTTATGCAAGTTCGACATCTTTGGTACAGATGTGTGATTTCAACCTGATCCTTGCCGCTTTACCACGGCACTCCCTTCTACCCAAGTAAGACCATCCCTACGCATTTTTTATGCACTTGGATGGCTTTGGCACGTCCTGTTTCGCTTAAGACCGCTTGCGGCCACGAAACCCACTCTCATCGCACATTGCGCATTAAACATCACCCGGATTGCACTAATCTCCCGGTGATTTTTTTGCGTGTCGTCATGAGAGCATCCGCCAAGCTGCCGAGAACCTTGTTCTCGCAGCTTGGCCATCAATTCCAGAGTCCGCTTCACTCGGGCACTGAAACCTGCCGCTATGCATTTAGAGGCATTCAAATGGCCTTGTAGCCCCAACCAAAGGTGACTTCATGAACCCTGATCAAAAGAAACAACTCCTTTTAGGTTTATTAAAATGGGCGTCAGTATTTTTACTACCATTTATATGGCCGCTATTAAAAGGGAAATATAAACTCGGATTTATTTTACTAATAGCATCTTCTTTTGGATTTTGGGTAATGGCCGCCACGTCATTTTTCGGCATTTATTACGCATTTTTTTATAAAGAAACACGCTCAATTAATGGTACGAATCATCGAGATCATGATGATGATCATATAAATAGTTCTAAGAATTCAAAACGCAAAACCGTTAATTCTTAGCAATTAACCTCGCAACCTACTCCGGTAGGTTGCACCCCTATGTTAACAAACGACATAGGCGTGCAACCTACCAACCAGGAGTAGACAATATGAACACATGCGAGGCAACGACACTACAAAAGAAGACAAAGGCAACAATTAGTAATGCCAAAGACTTTAATGCGTGGTGTAAAAAATTTGGCATTTTTGATGCCGCAACCCAAGCCCGTGATGCAGGTGTAGATGTGCTAACTTGCTTGAACTGGCTAAAAAGTACTCATTAAAAACGATCCAGTGTTGTTCGCTAACAATAATGAAACAACACTGGGTTTTCCTAAGTAAGGCAATAAACTTTATTTAGGAAAATTAATTCTTCCTTTACCCAATTGGGGACGCGACCTGAACGTCGGAAGAAACGCAGTAGGAGCTTTTTTGCTCAGTCATATCCAGTTTTATAATTACCTTCATCACTTCAATCCCAACGGGAACATCCTCCCGTTTCGGGCTGATGTTCTCTCTTAACTACTCAAGAGGAAACATCGTGATTTCAATTTATTTCCCTCCCATTTTTATAAACATCTTATCCAAATTTGGTCTTGCTTATTGACCTATTAAATTTTTATTTAAATTTTAGGAGAAGCAAATGGGTAACGATAGTTCAATAGAAATGTATAAAGAACGGATAAAAAACACCATATCCTTATCCAACGGGCATTGGTTATTTATTCTTGAACGCCTGGGCATTGATAAGCAATATTTGTCTGGTTTTAATACAGCCTGCCCTGTATGCAAAGGAACAGATCGTTTTCAATTTCATGATAAAAATGACAATGGTGATTGGTTTTGTCGTAAAGCTGGCGGCCACAGTCAAAGTGGCAACGGCTTTAATTTACTCATGGAATCATATGGCTGGAGCTTTCATGAAGCACTGGTTGAAGTTGAAAAAACAATTCAATGCAATAGTTACCGCACTGAATTGAAAAGATCCATTTCTCATTCAACTCAATTAAAAGAGAAACAAGATGCAGCTGAAAAGATCCAGAAGATTCTAAAGTCCTCTTTTCCGTTTGAGAAAAATGATCCCGTAGGCCGGTATTTAAAGGCCCGTGGCTATGAAGGAATTGCAGATAAGTGTGGTTTTCTTTTTCATCCATATTTGGCTTATTGGGAAAAGCAAGGCTCCAAGTTTGTTAAGTTGGGTGCATATCCAGCCATGATCGCCAAAGTAGTCAACACCCAGGGCGAAATCATCAGTCTCCATAGATTATGGCTCACACCCGAAGGAAAAAAAGCGCCAGTTCCATGTCCAAAAAAATCAATGCCTCCGATCGGTGGTTCAATGAAAGGCTGCTCAATACAGCTTTTTAAACCCGATAGTGGTCCCTTAGTTCTTGCGACGGGCATTGAAACATCGCTAGGTGCAGCAGCATTAACACAGCGGCCAGCATGGGCAACCATGTCTGACGCAATGCTGGGGTCCGTCATCCTCCCAAGTCATACCACTGAAGTATGGGTATTTGGCGATAGCGACTTCCCCTGCACAAATAGTAATAACCCAGGAAAAGATGCAGCCATAAAAGCCGCTCAAACTTATCGTGACCAAGGTAAAAAAGTTCGTTTATTTTTACCGCAAACGCCAGGCTTGGACTTCGATGATGTTTGGCAAACGGGGCAATATAGCCAGCAAAACAAAATTGCTGCGTAACTATTGCTATGAATTGATTTCACACCTCCTTTATTCTCGACTCAATATGCTCTTACATAGAGGCAATAAATGAACAATCAACCGAGCCAAAGTCCCTCACAAAGCCAACAGAAGCCACGGGAAAGTCATGATCGTATGAGCTTCATGAATAATCTTGAGAAAGAACGCCAGCGGGAGCTACACATAATTTACAGCAAACGCCCAGATAAACGTTAAGAGCAGATTAATGACTCAAGCAATAACAATTTATCTTTCATCACGTCCTTTACTCCCTGTTGAGGGAATAAAGGACGTATATGGCGAAATTAGAATTGGATCTGTTTCTGGGTGGGATTTTTCTCGCCCACTCACTAAAAATGAAATTGCAAAAATTGAATATCCAGAAAGAGATTCAGCGGATATGAAAATTACGCTTTAATCATTTTTATCTAATTAATATTTCATCTTCCCAACAGGGCATATTTGCCTGTTGGCGAATATGCCCTCTTCCATCAAGAGGGTCAACACAACACTCGGCTGCAAGCAAACAGTATTGCTGCGGCGCTAAATTCTGTATTATCAAGCTAATTTTCAGGCCTTCTTCCAAAATATTTAATCAGGGTATTTTATGAAAATCACTCCAGCAGCAGTAACACACACAGGCGTCACTACAGAAGCGATCAACGCTACTTTTGGCCCTACTGGTGCAAGTAAACATACAATCACAGTACCTCAAGGCACTAAATGTGAAAAACTAGCTGATGACCCAAGCCATTCCTGGGTTGTAAGTGATCTTAGTTTTATTGATAAGAAAAACAACGCATTTCTTTATTCCGATGCAGACATTTACGGGATCAAAATCTCAGTAGACCTCATTACCGATATTAAAGAAATCCGCTAATAGGCTATTTAATTTAAATGGCCTAGGACAATAAAAAACCCTCGACAGCATAAAGCTGATCGAGGGTTTTTTATGATATAAAAGATACTTTTATGCAGTAATTGCTTCAAATGCTTCATTCATATTTGCATTTGCGCTAATAGCCATTCCACGAATCGTGATCATCTTTTTGCAAAAATCTTTTTCATTTTCATCGGTACTGGCTCGTAATTTTGCACGATAATCTGTCGTATCATTTACGATCTCATTTAATGTTTTTCCAGTTGATCCAACACGCTGGAAAGCGGGGTTTTCATAAACAACGCCACGGGAGGGCGTCTGAAATGATTTAGTAACAAATTTATAACTTAATATTGTTTCAAACTCAGCATCTGTATCACTATCTATTTCCACTCGATTAAATAATACGCGAATTTTTTTAGCAGGGACGCCCAGCTTATTCAGTAACCTGATTGTTTCGATGGTGTCTTTTTGCTGTTTATCTTCTGAAACTGTCGGCAGAATAAAAAGGTCAAACTCACTATGCGAGTCAACGTTCTGAGCCATTAACTGCAAGAAAAGCTCTACATTAGAAGAGCCCACATCAACAACAGCAGAATCAAGCCCTAATAGGTCTTCATGCAAAACGTTAAATTGCCTACCCCGTAACTGCTCAACTTCAATACTGTCAATTTGATCAGATGAATTAATGCTTTCAACTGAGAAATATTGAGCATTAGGCATACGAGGCATAAACATGTGCTGTGCCAGTGTTGATTTACCTACATTGCCACTGTAATTTAAAATGCATAACTTGATATCTTTTTTCATAAATAAATCCTTTATTTAGTTTTTTTACTTTGACGAAATTGTTTAATCATTTCGTCGTGATTAATTGGTTCTGGTGCAAATTCATAAGGCATGACTACATTGCCATTGCCAGGAACAACCGCCCCCTCTTGCTTAATCTCAACACTGGGTTGAGCTGACGACGCATTAGATACAACTGTCTCTGCCACATGCGCCACGCCTGGGAGAACTGTCACTCCCCTACTCTCATGCCATGCTCGAGCAGCCTCTGCAATGGCTACCGGCGCACGCTTTAAATGCCGACACCGAGAGAGATAAGTTGTAAACGTTCTCGCAGAAAAAAGAGGTATTTCTTCACGGATAAACTCAAGTACTACTTTTGATGACTCCCCCGCCAGCAATCGCTTTTCAATAACAGGGTACATACTCTTGAACTTAGAGTACTGATCCTCCATTCCCGATTTGCCAACCCCAAAATTTGTGGATTTCACACAAGCACTCCATTTTTATTACTACGTATTTGATACGTAGAATCATACTACACGTATTTTTTTCTGGCGCAAGTTTCCAAAAAATACTACGTATTTACTACGTATATATTTTTAAAATAAATAGATGAGGCCTATCTACAGATGCAGTAGCCATGACTTTATGATTTAGGAAGGGGGCATTACAGCCCAAGTTCATAGCTGCTTTACTGAGGACGCTGTGGCCACTGGCAAATCAGAGCATGGCCGAACTGGTCCGCTCGGAAAAAGAGATCACAGCTTGTGCTCTTAGCATTAGCCCAAGCAGTCAAAGCAAAAAGATTTGAATAACCACTCATTGCGACATCTTATTCGATTTATACACCCAAACTCATTGGCAGCAGCCAGTAAACTTACCAATTTAGCCACCATCAAATATAGGTCAGTGCTTAAGTAAAAACGGCTGAGTTAGACTATGCGAGAGGCCGCAGTCGGCCAACAACAGACGCTGAGGCGCAACAATTTTGGGCTAAATGAACGCCTGCAATGACCTTGATTGCAGACGCTCAAATTGTGTCGCGACAGCCAGCTCCTCGGCCAATGCGGACGACGCAATTGCATCGCGTGGCCTTTTATTTGCGGCCACGTCGGCGCGTCCATTCGTCTACTACATCGCCCATATTCTTCGCAACACCATTACGTATCCATCCCATCAGTTCGCGGTCAAATTTGAAATTCATCCCACATTGGCTGGAGAGAAAGCGGCGAACATTTTGCGTATTCCTGTAGTCAGAATCGATTTCAGTTGCTCGCGAAATAATCCCACCATGCCAATTAAATTTCATCTTGTGCTCCACTGGTATCAACAAGCGAACGGCTGCTTTTCGGTCGTAAAGGCTCAGCCGCTCCACCGCCTTGACGCTTAAGTTTCTGCTAGCAGTCGTAGCGGCAGTAATTCATCGATGCGGCTGTTCGGCCAAGTGGGGAGCTTTTCTAGGG
>Ga0247722_10001904_pt1 | contig 11150 bp, 11 predicted proteins | sample MSEWelMarce3H_FC_FD_189094 | JGI IMG/M metagenome (GOLD analysis project Ga0247722, IMG submission 189094) | Subsurface sediment microbial communities from gas well in West Virginia, United States - MSEEL Well Study Marcellus 3H_FC | ecosystem: Environmental > Terrestrial > Deep subsurface >...
ATATAATACTATAATATATTAGTGATGGATTTAATTATACCCAAACTAGTTTTTATAGTTCCTTATCGTAATCGCATTAAAGAAAAAACACATTTTTCTATTTATATGAAATATATAATGGAGGATTATAATATTTTTGATTATGAAATTTATTATAGCCATCAAACAGATAATAGACCTTTTAATAGAGGAGCCACCAAAAACATAGGATTTATAGCAATGAAGAATAAATATCCAAACAATTATAAAGATATTACATTTGTATTCAATGATATAGATACAATACCAGCATCAAAAAATACATTTAATTATATTACATCTAAAGGGGTTGTTAAACATTTTTATGGATTTACCTTCGCTTTAGGTGGAATATTTTCCATAACAGGTAGTGATTTTGAAAAATGTAATGGATTTCCTAATAATTGGGGATGGGGATTAGAAGATAATGCGATGTATGATCGCTCGTTATTAAATGAGCTTAAGATTGATAGAACCCAGTTTTATCCTTTAAATGCTAGAGAAGTCATTCATCTTTATGATCATCCAAATAGATTAGTTAATAATACAGAGCCAGGTAGTTATCTTAATAAAAATTTGAGAGATAATTTGAATAATATTAATGAGTTAAATTATGAAATTGTAAAAAATAATGTTTCAGATACATCCACAACTTCAGAAACTAGCGCAACTTCAGAAACTAGCACAAATAATAAAATCAGTTCAATAGAACAAAATGAATATATTATTAATATATTGAATTTTAGAACACTTGTAAATCCTGCAAATGAACTTTTTTATACACAAAACACCTTTTATGATACAAGACTAGTTCCAAATCAGGCTGAAAATCAGGCAAGACGCAATAGATGGAGCTTAAGATTATAAAATTTATTCAACAGTTACAACCTTGGCTAAGTTCTTTGGTTTGTCGGGATTTATACCTTTTGCTATAGATATTTCATAAGCTAATTTTTGTAATAATATTGTAAATATTATTTCATTATAATAGTCCAATTTATTAACTAATATATAATTTTGATCTGTTATAGCTAATTCGTTTATAACATTTTGAGAATTTGATACAACAAATAGATTCGTTTCTCTCCCAAATATTTCATAATATGTAGATTTTAAATTATTATAATTATTAGTGTCGTTATAATCTATTAATAATATTGTTAAATTCTTATTATCCAATAAAGCAAAGGGTCCATGTTTTAATGAACCGGCAGAAAATCCCTCGCAATGAATATAGCATACCTCTTTAATTTTCAATGCGCTTTCGCATGCCACAGGAAATAATTTATGCTTACCTAATATAAATATGCTATTATAATTTTTACATATTATGTTATCTCTCAACATATGTAATTTATTAGTGATTGAATTATCAAATAATAATTGTTTAATGTTATATGAGAGAAATCTAAGGCAATCTATTTTCATCTTATTATTATGATGGTTATTAACGAACCACATGCTTATTAAACTTAATACTACTAACATACTAGTGAAAGACTTAGTGGAAGCCACACTAATTTCCAAACCGGCATTTAAATATACCCCGCTTTCAACCTCTCGCGCTATTAATGAGTCAACTTTATTAATTATACCCATTGTTAGACATCTTTTTTGTTTACATAATTTTAGACAATTAAAGACATCTATTGTTTCTCCTGATTGAGACAAAAAAATACACATAATTGTAGAACAATTATTTATATTTGGTAAGCAATTTTCAGTAAATTCACACGCGTTTACACATTTTACAGTTATAAACTTATTCAGTTCATTTAAATAAATCTCTCCCAATAATGAAGCATTATAGCTCGTTCCGCAAGCTATTAAATATATATATTGAATATATGGTGTTATATTCATTATTTGGTCTAGACCCCCCAATTTTATGGTATTATTATTAATGCGACCACCATAATTATATGCTTTTTGTATTGATTCTGGTTGCTCCATTATTTCCTTTAACATCCAATGTGCGTAATGATCTTTAGTGTTTAATATATCTTGAATATCTATATTTTCTATCTTATATTTTGTATAACAATTATGTTCTATACCTTGATCTTTAGTAGCAGTTATACTATCACTATAGTTACCTAAAAATGTATATTCATTATTATGTATCTTTACCACCATATTGTCATTTAGTGCTATATAATCTTGAGCGAGCCCAATAAACCCATTTATTTCAGAAGAGCATAGTATATAATTAGTATTGTTTGCTAATAATAACGGTGAACCATGTCTTGTTACATAAAAAGTATCGCTTATTTTTGTATAAATAATAACTAATCCCCAAGTTCCTTCTAACATAGCAAGACTATGTTTAAGAGCTTCATCGAAATTATTATTCATATTTATAACGTTATATTCAAGTAAGTTTGCTATAACTTCGCTATCTGTTTCGCTATAAAAAGTATAGTTTTTCGAAATTAAGAACTCTCTAATATTCATAAAGTTATTGATTATTCCGTTATGAACTAATATAATGCTGCCATTATTTGAAATATGAGGATGGGCGTTGTTATCTGTTTTTCCGCCATGTGTCGCCCATCGTGTATGTCCTAGTGCAAATTTTGATTGAATACAATCCTTTAAATCATTTTCATTAAACTTATTTTTTAGAAGAATTAAACAATCGTCGTTTAAAGTCGATGCTTTTTTTAATATATCATAATTATTTGTTTCCGAATTATGATAACATATTCCCATAGAGTCATAACCTCTATTTTGTATTAATTCAAGGCTAGTAAAAATATGTTTTAATGTATTCTTATTTTTTTTTGAATATATGAAAGTTATTCCACACATATTGTTAAATAATAATATAGATCATTTAATTTTAATTAATAATTTTTAATAATATAATAAAAGTTATTAATTAGTAGACCATAATATTTGATAAATTAAGCAACGCTTGTGAGAGATTTGGTGTATGGATTACTCTTGAATGCACTTAAAAGTGATTCATCCATACGAGAATTATTATAATTCAAATTATAACTTTGCATTCCGTTTAATTCCCCGATAAATTCAGTTGAAGGTATAATTTTAGGTCCGCCGTTTGTTATTAAACCCCTATTTTGCTGTAAAATATCTTCATTTCGTGATGTAGTAGAATTATTATAATTATTAAAAAGTGATAAATTTCCTTGATTGGTTCGTGATTCATAAGTCTTATTAACATTATTTTGTTGCGCATAAGCATTATCATAAATTCTTACTCCATGATTATTAGCTCCGCCTGTGCCAATATATTCTTTATTAGTGCTAGTTCTTTGATTGTTGTTATTTTGATGCTTTGTGACTTGATATGCATCACCGCTATAATTTTGCCCTTGAACGTTAACATAATTTAAATCTATCTTATTTGTTGTCATCTCTCTATTTGTTACTTTAGTTTTATCATATGAATTAAATATATGCCCCACAGGAGTCAATCCGTTAACATTTCCGGTTTCTCGTAAATTACCTATAGCGTTTTCTTTCCTTGTTTGTCTAAATATATCTAATAAAGGCGTAATAGCAGCCTTAGCTAAACCATATACGCCTCCAAATTCTGGAGTGTTTTGCTGTGTTGTTCTATTATTTTGCAATATATTATAACTCATAGAACCATAATCTGTTGGAGTAGCTTGATTTGTCCCTGTTGCACTAGCATTGCTTAGTGGAAGTCCACCCAAATTTTGACGCTTAGAGTCTTCATAATCTGGATTAGTATATGAAGCTTGTCCTGATTGTGTATTTGAACCTGAACCATAATATTCGCGTGTAGTGTCTATTCTATTTTTCATTGGTATTACTTGTGTGCTTCTAATTGGTGGGGCTTGCTCTATTCCTGTTGTTGTAAACCACCTTGTTGGTCCTGATTCGTATGATTTATCAGGTAAATGTTTCTCAACAACACCTATTTTAGTGTTTGGACCTTGTAATTTAACAGGATATATAGGTGGTCCTTGGTGGCCATCTAAAGCAAAAGAGGTTCTTGGTTTATTATCTGTGCGTAATTCATCAACAGATTTAGGCATCCAGCTCTCGCGAGACATCATACCTGAATTAAATCCATGACTACCTTCCACACCTCCTATATTATGACCTTGTGAATTCTGAGTTCCATAACCCAAGTCTAGACCGGGTCCCACTCTTTGTGGTTCCCATAATGTAACATTTGACATTTTCATTGATTCATTCATTCTTGATTGAAAAAAATCACTATTGTTAGGATTCCCGTTAATTTGATTCGAGTTTTCTGCAGGCCTGAATAAAGGTGCTATTTCGGCTTTAGAGAAACTTTGACTGCCGTTTCCTTGTTTAGAATCTAAGATCGCCTCTGATAGATTTACATCTACAGTAGCACCTCTAATTTTTGCACCAAAAAAAGGCTGCATATTATTATGCTTGAATTGTTGTGTATCTGTTTGGAAACCAGATAGTAAATTTACTTTGCTATATGCTGCGTTATAATTGGCATTTTGCGAATTGTTATTATTATTATTATTGCTATTGTTATTAATGTTATTATTATAATAATTAGAAAAAGCTTCTGCTTTTTTATCACTATTTGTATTGTTGGAGAGAGATTCTTTATTATTATTTAAAAAAAGTGCTCGCGAATTAGTGTTTTCTTGTAAAACATTATTTTTTTGTGCTTCTTTTTTTTCTTGCTCTGATAGTATATATATACTTCCAAGAACGATTATAGGTATAGCCAAGGCAGCCATTTTATTTAATATAATATAATATAAAATAATATATTATATTATTAGTTTAAGCAAGTTTCTAAATATAAAATTTTTTATTCATTTGTTATTCTTTTCTCTCTATCAAAATCATTATTTAAAGCAAAATAATCTTTCTGTAACATTCTTGAACTTATATTATTATGAAAAGGTATACAAACATTTGCTTGAGGATTCATATGTAAATATTTAAAATTATTTGGAATGTTATAGTTATTGTTTTGATTATTAAAATTATTAATCTCTCTATATACCCACGCAGGGTGTGTAGATCTGGATTGTCCTGTCATTTCATCGTTGTTAGATTTTGCACTATTTTTATTATAAATTGTGTTGTTATTTAAATAATCTACATAATTATTTTCCTTAATGCTATCTCGATTTAATTTTCTATGTAATGAAAATAACTCGCTCTCTAAATCTGTTTTATTGGAGGATAGATTTGCACCCCATTTTTGTATTTTAATATATGGATCGCTAAAATAAGTGGGGGCAGTTCCATTTCCAGGAACATTTATATTATAATTACCAATATTTGTAGACTCTTCTAAATACTTTTGAATTCTACAAGGATCATCAAAAAATCTTGTAAATGCCATAGTTATATAATTTATATAAATTATATAATTTAATTTTATAAATATGGAATATATTCCATTGTATTATTATCATAAATGGTTACTCTAAATATATCAGAATATCCTTCAACATAAACAGTGTCACCACTATATAGATTATCGCAACCTTGGCATCCAGTACAGCTCTTATTTCTAAAACTAATTGGTAATTTTATCATCCCATTTTTATCGTTCATTGTATAAAAATTCCATTTATCTTTATTTACAAATAAAGGTCTACCCATTAAAGGTAATATTGTGTCAGTTCCGTTTACACGAGTTAATATACCGATTTGTCTATATGTTGTATTTACTGATTGCGTTTGAATATTAACAGCTAATTTTGGACCATTATAATTCGAATTATTATAAATTCTGTCATCCCTAGATGGGGCACTATACGGATTCAATAATACATCATTTTCTCTATTATTATATCCGGTTCCTAAAAAAGGCACTGAATCAGAATGATTAGAAGAAGAACAAGAACAATTTTTTTTACTACAATTAGTGCAACCTACATTATGATCTCTAGTTAAATTTTTTGAATATTTAATATACATAAAATACAATATAACTAACAGTAATAAGGTGAAAAATAATAATGTGTAATTTTCTATACATAATATTCCAGGAGGGCATCTTTTAGTCATGCTATTTATTATTATAAATTATAAATATTATAAAATTTATATAACATGTAAGGTAATTATGTCCTAAGATCCAACGGTGTAAAGGTAGGTATTTTCATAGTATCTATTGTAGGAGCATTTGCGGGTGTTGCTTCTGCTTTCGGTGCACTGTGCTTATTGCTTTTAACTTTAACTCCTAATTCAATTAATCTATTTGTTATATAACTTTCACATGGATTATTTGTAGAATCTGTGTTCTCAGCAGAATCTTTCATTTCTTGCTCGCTTTTCTTAGACTTTTGTTCTGCTCTAGCATATGAATTAGCCTCTATAATATTATGTTTAAATATATGGTTATTAAAAAAATCATATGTCAATAAATACACTAAACCTATAATATAACTAAATTTATTATATTTTATATATGAGATCATAATTATAGAAAAATATATAGCAATTATATAATAATTATTATTCAATAAACTAATATATAAACTATAATATGAATACAAAATAGTAATAATAAATACAATAGTATAATTTATATATTTATATTCATATAGTTTATTATTAATAATATAGATAATACTATCCTCCATTACTATTTATATACTATTTATATTATAGTATATAAATATTATATAACAATAATTTAAGCATTTTTCAATTCGGTAAGGTTTTGTGTGGCGCTATTAAACATGCCTGTTAATTTGCCTAAATCTATATTACCCAATGAAGCCATTGCCCCGTTTAATGCAGGAGTCATTGTTTTTAATTGCTTAATTAATTCATTTTGCTGTTTAATAAGATCTTTTGTTTCGCTTGAAATACTTTGAACGTTATCTTTACCTATAATTTTTTCCATATTGTCATAAGCCTGTTCGATCTCTGATGCTTTTCCTAATTGTTTTTGCATATTTTTTACATTGGGTATATTATCATATAATGCCGGATTCAATTTATCATTGAATGGTTCTTGTTTTGGGTCTGTTTCCTCGCTTGGATCTTTTGGTATCGTAGGCTTTTTTGGATCTTTTGGCATCTTTGGTTTTTTTGACACATTTGATTTTGATGCAGCCGATGTTGAGGTTGTTGTTGAGGCAGTTGTTGAGGCAGTTGTTGGATCTTCTTCTACTTCATCTACTTCATCTACTTCTTCTTCTGGATCCATATCTTCTCTTCCTTCTTTATTCCCTAAACCTTCTTGCATGCTTATTGTGCTATTCAACATAGATGCAAGACCTGTTACAATGAACGCTGTCCCTAAAACGATTGTCATATGTTTTGTATAATTATACATTAGTGCACCAACAAAGAAGAACAATATAATGGCGCCTAATTGTGCCGTAGTTATATATATATATAATGAAAACAACGATATAGCAGATACTAAATACAGCGTTATTTTATTATTTAGAATTTTCTGCTTTATCATTTCATTACTCATGAATTTATTTCTAAATATTTTTTTAGCCGAACTTTTATTAAATATTGATTTTGAATTTCTTTTTTTCATATTTGTATATAATATTATAAAAGAATATAATTATTTTATTTGTCTTAAATATTTATCTTAAATATTTGTCTTAAAAATTTGCTAATATTTAATATTTGCTAATGTTGTCTTTAAATATTTTTAAATTATGTTTACTCTAAATAATTTGCTGTAAACTAGCAATCTCTCGATCTAATGTTGAAATAGTATTTAATATATCTTTCATATGTGAATTGCTGTCTTGCTTACCTAAAGTATTCAAATAGTCTAATACAACTAGCAAAGCTCTATTTTGATTTTCTTTATTTCGTAATTTGTTTTGCAAATATGCATTTTGCTCCATTAATAAATTAATTACATCATCTCGAAATGAATCGCTACATTTACTAGAGAAATCTTTCAATATTATATATTGATTTATAATCTCTTGATCATTATTATCCTTTCCTCGTAATATAGTTTGAAGTTTCTTATCATTCTTGGCAATAGCTATTCCATAACTGTCTCTAATATCCTCCATATAAATTATATATAGATATATTTTTATTAATAAAAACAAAAATATATATATTAAAAAAATATAAAAATATTAATATATATTATTTAGAATGAACAAAAATACTATAGAGCCTTTATTACAAGAAGATGACAGCCGGTATGTTATGTTCCCTATTAGGGATCAAGAAGTGTGGAAAATGTATAAAAAAGCAGAAGATTTATTTTGGAGAGCGGAAGAAGTTGATTTATCTAAAGATAATAAAGATTGGGAATCATTAAACGATGATGAGAGGCATTTTCTTTCTATGATATTGGCTTTTTTTGCTGCTAGTGATGGAATTGTATTAGAGAATTTAGGCGTTCGTTTTATGTGTGAAGTTCAACTGAGCGAAGCAAGAGCTTTCTATGGGCTACAAATAGCTATGGAAAATATACATTCTATTATGTATTCAACTTTAATTGATACATATATTAAAGATAGAGAGAAGAAAGCCAAATTATTTAATGCATTAAACGAATATGAATGTATTCATAAGAAAGGCCAGTGGGCCATTAAATGGATTAATGATAAGAAATCAAATTTTGCTACACGGCTCGTCGCCTTTGCTTGTATTGAAGGGATATTTTTCTCTGGAGCATTTTGTGCTATTTATTGGATGAAAAAACGTGGTTTAATGCCTGGGCTTACATTTTCAAATGAGTTAATTTCTCGCGATGAAGCATTACATACAGAGTTTGCTGTGCTATTACATAATAAATTAGAGAAACCACTTAAAAAGCAAAAAATTCAAGAAATAATTAGTGAAGCTGTATCAATAGAAATTGAATTTATTAATGATGCTCTTCCTTGCCGATTAATAGGTATGAATCAAGTATTAATGAAACAATATATCGAATTTGTAGCTGATCGCTTAAGTTTACAATTAGGAGGTGATAAAATATATGAATCTAAAAATCCTTTTGATTGGATGGAAAATATAAGCATTGAAACAAAAACTAATTTCTTTGAGGATCGAGTAAGTGAATATTCACTTGCGTCAAAAAATAGTGAAGTAAATACTTTTGAATTTGGAGAGGAGTTTTAACTTGATCCTTTTCTTTATATTGTTTTTTATTATATTTAATTGTCTAATAAATATAATAGTTAAATATAATAGTTAAATATAATAGTTAAATATAATAGTTAAATATAATAGTTAAATATAATAGTTAAATATAATAAAAAATGAGGGTAATTTAGTTTTTTAAGGTCAGTTTTTAGGGTGCTTATTTTTTCTTCTCTTTGTTTTTCTTCGGCCACCATTTAAATCTACGCTTCTATGATGTGGAGATGCAGACGGATATCGAACACGAGGTGCAGACACAGATCGACTATGAGATTTACCAGAAGCTGCAGCTTGACTGCGTCTAAAATAATATATTTCGGTTTCTAGAGCTTGTATCTTGGCTTCTAGAGCTTTTATCTTGGCTCCTTGATCTTTTATCATGGTTTTTTGCTTTTCTTTCAGCGCTTCTTCAGCTTCTATCTCTGTTGATGTTAGTGTGTTATATCTAGGGCTGTTATGTCTAGGGCTGTTTGATTCTTTCTTTGAACTTATGAAGGGCAACCCTGATACTGTAACCTCACCCGACGCAATATACTTAGCAAGTTCCTTTTCAGATACTTTTTTTACCTCATTGCTTGTTAATTCGCGTCCCCTATATCTATATACTGGTGGAGGAGGTGGTGGAGGTGGCTCTTCTTTTATCCATGCACTCATTTATATATATGGATAAATAAAATAAATCAAATAAGTTAAAGAAATTAAAGAAGTTTTACCATTTAGTTTTCCGCACATTAATTTTGGGACCTTTTTTCTTATCTCTTATATTTGGATCATACATCTCTTCATCATCGTCTGAATCCATATTTTTACTAATTTCCCAGAATTCTTTTGAACCGAGTTTAAATGTTTTATGGTGATCCGCCTTATACCAATAAATTTGATCGTGTAATTTATTTGATTTGGCATTATTATTTATTACTAAACACTCATAATTCTCCGTGCACTGATCCATTACTTGGCAAAAACTCTCAAATGTTGGAAACATACCTGCATAATTTTCATAAATACGCCGCCTATTTGCTATATATGGCTCTCGCAATATAAAAACATAGTCAATATTCGTGCGCAAATTAGGCGGTATACCCAAAGGATATTGCATTGTTATTACTAACATGATCTTCCAATGACGCCCATTCATAAATAACAATCTCATCATTTTATCTTTAGTCCAAGTTGCATCAAACAAACAGTCATCCAAAATCACAAATGCCCTAGGGTCTATATTAGATTTTTTATAAACCTCTACTTCTTTTCTTATTTGTTTCATCACCGTTCTTTGCCGCTTTAAAATATTTTCTATGATTGCTGTATTATACTCATCGTGAATAAATAGTTTAGGAACATGTTCTGCATAAAAACCATTACCTGCTTCTGTTCCACTAATAACTGTTCCTATAGGTATGTCTTGGTGATAATATAAAAGATCTCTCACTAAATATGATTTACCTGTGTCACGACGACCTATTAATACAATTACAGGACCTTTATTCTCATCCGGTCTAAAACTTATAGATTTTATCTCAAATTTTTTTAATTCTAATGTCATTGCTAATTAACTATATTTAATAATTATATTAAATATAACTATATTTAAACTAATAATAATAGTTTAAAGTATTTAAGATTAATAATATAATTGTGTTATAAATTAAAAAAATAAGTATTTCTTATTTATTAAATGGAAATAAACTATAGAAAAAATAATAATAAGGAGCTATTTGAAATTATTAATAAAAATGATCTTTTAGATATAGAGCATCCGCAAAACTATTTTCCATTATACAATAATTTTTTCAATTTAAATAGTAATAATTATAATGCTATAAATTTAAATAATAAATATAGATTAGAACTAATTAGTGAAAAAATCAATTATAATAGATTTTTAGGAACACTTACAGATATATGCAACAATAAATGCATTAAAGAAGTTTTCATAAAATTCAGCCCCATTGTCGATCCTATTAAATATATGATAGGTAAATATGATACAAGCTATAATATGTTAGAATTGCCTAAATTCATAGATTCATCAATATTGCAAA
>Ga0247722_10001905_pt1 | contig 11150 bp, 10 predicted proteins | sample MSEWelMarce3H_FC_FD_189094 | JGI IMG/M metagenome (GOLD analysis project Ga0247722, IMG submission 189094) | Subsurface sediment microbial communities from gas well in West Virginia, United States - MSEEL Well Study Marcellus 3H_FC | ecosystem: Environmental > Terrestrial > Deep subsurface >...
ACGGCCACCATTAATTCCACAGGCATTTACACAGAAAGATTTACAGGCTCCGGCCACCATTAATTCCACAGGCATTTACACAGAAAGATTTACAGGCTCAGTATGTGCACAGTAACTACTTTAATCCTTGCATCAATTGTTTTTCACAGGCATTATTGAGTGAGTGAGCGTGTGCTCATAATGTTTAGTTCAAGGTAAAGAGCAATGGCAACTGGTACTGTAAAGTGGTTCAACGATGCAAAAGGCTTCGGCTTCATCACTCCTGATCAAGGCGGCGAAGACTTGTTTGCCCACTTTTCTGCGATCACTTCAAGTGGCTTCAAGTCACTTCAAGAAGGTCAAAAAGTAAGCTTTGATGTGACAACTGGCCAAAAAGGCCAACAAGCATCGAACATTCAGCCGCAATAATTTATTGCCGCTTAAGAAAAACCCCGGTTTTGCGCCGGGGTTTTTTATTGCTTAAAAATTAAATATCCTCGCTGCATCGCTTGAAAATATTAAGCTGTAATCGCGGTTGGGTTGTGGTAATTTTTATTTTGGACACGAATCTACGCACGTTAATAACGCCATGTTTGTGTTGTCGCTATTGCATCCTAAGGGCGTTTTACTCTGTAAGCCACGGTGTAATTACAATTTCACCCTGTGTCCTGCGATAAGCTTAGATTTAAGCTGTGGTAAATACCTTTCCCTTTACTGCAAATTGGCTAGGGTCTGTTGATGTTTCATTCACGGCTGCGTTTGGCCCAGTTTTGGGGCTGAACAAGGAGAAAATGGCGACATGGTACGAGTACCATGAGCGATTTTTAACTTTCGTTCCGCCCCAAAAAGGGGCTAAACCCGAAGGGCTGAGCCGGAAAATGGCCATTCACTGCGTTATGCTCCTCGACAATAACCCGTTATTGCCTTCGTCACATGCCTTGTGCCTAGCCGTTTTCCGGCTCAGCGCAATGGCGAATGAAACGTCAACAGGCCCTAGCAGAGTCATGGCTGGTGTGCGGTTCTGAAGAAATGGATTAGGCATAAAAAAACCCAAGCTTTATTGCTTGGGTTTTTTTATGCCGTACAGAATATTAAAACGCTGGAACGATAGCGCCTTTGTATTTTTCTAAAATAAAGGCTTTAACCGCTGGGCTGTTCAGTGCTGCAATTAATTTTTTAATTGCAGGGCTGTTGGCGTTGTCGGCGCGGGTAGCAATGATATTTGCGTAAGGGGATTGTGCCCCTTCGATAGCGAGTGCGTCTTTACTTGGGTTAAGGTTGGCCGCGAGTGCGTAATTGGTGTTAATCAGGGCTAGATCAACTTGGGTAAGTACGCGCGGTAGGGTGGCCGCTTCTAATTCGCGGAATTTTAATTTCTTGTTGTTTTCTACAATATCACGGCTTGTTGCAAGAATGTTTTTGCTGTCTTTCAGTTTAATCAAACCGGCTTTTTCTAGCAGTAGCAAGGCACGGCCACCATTGGTAGCATCGTTAGGGATGGCTACAGTGGCACCAACTGCTAGGTCTTTAAGGTGTTTTACCTTGGTTGAATAAGCACCAAATGGTTCGACGTGCACATTGGCTACGCTTTGCAGATTAGCACCCTTGCCTTTGTTAAATTCGGCTAAGTATGGCTTGTGTTGGAAGAAGTTAGCATCGAGACGCTTCTCTAGTAATTGCACATTAGGCTGAACGTAATCGGTAAACACTTTAATTTTAAGCACCACACCGTCTTTTGCTAGCTGTGGCTTTACAAATTCTAGCAGCTCGGCATGAGGAACTGCTGTGGCACCGATGGTCAGCGTGTCTGCCGCAAACACATTTAAAGCCAGTGTTGCGGTAAGGAGGGCGAGTATCTTTTTCATAAAGGTGATTCCCTTGGGAGTTGAGTGTGCTTACTAAATAGAGCTGTTGATTCTTGGAAAGCGTGCTTTATCTGTGAAATGAGCAGGACAAAGCACGCGGCCAAATTTTATTTACGGCTAAAGTGGCTCACTAAACGATCGCCAATCATTTGTAATATCTGCACCAAGACCAGCAGTAATACAACGGTAACCACCATGACATCAGTTTGAAAGCGCTGATAGCCAAATCTAATCGCCAAATCGCCAAGGCCGCCGCCGCCAATAACGCCCGACATGGCTGCGTAGGATACCAGTGTAATCGCGGTAACTGTCATGGCGGCCAATAATCCTGGCAGTGCTTCGGGGAGTAGCGCACCAAAAACAATTTGTCGTGTACTGGCGCCCATTGCTTGGGTGGCTTCGATAATGCCTTTGTCTACTTCGCGTAGTGCTGTTTCAACTAAACGGGCAAAAAACGGCGTTGCGCCTACTACCAGTGGCGGAATCGCCCCTGCTACGCCGAGCGATGTACCCGCAATTAGTACTGTAAACGGAATCATAATAATCAGTAAGATTACAAATGGAACTGAGCGCAAAATATTAACTAGAAACGATAAGATGCCGTAAATAATCGGCTGATCGAGCAATTGGCGCTTGCCGGTTAAAAATAGCAAGATACCAAGTGGCAGGCCCAGTACCAAGGTAAATACCAAGGAGCCAAGCAGCATCAGCAGGGTGTCTTGCCCAGCCAGCCAGATCTCTGACCAATCGATATTGGCAGTCAGTTGATTTAAAAGTTCCATTAGCGTAATACCTCTACATCGATACCTTCAGCGGCAAAACGCGCTAAGGCGGCGTCGATATCATTGCCGCTCAGGGCAATGGTCAGCTGGCCACAAGGTGTGTCTTTAATTCGTTCAATACGGCCCGCTAAAATACTAAAATCGACCGCGCAATCACGTGCCACCGATCCCAAAATAGGCTGGTAGGTTGATTCGCCAATAAAGGTTAAGCGAACCACTTTGCCGCTGACATGCGTGTAGTCGTCAAACTGCTTACTTTCATCAATATGCTCTGCTTCAAATACAAAGCGGCGCGTCGTCGGATGTTTGGGATGTAGAAAGACTTGCGTGACTTCGCCTTCTTCCACAATGGCACCATCATCAATCACCGCCACACGATCACAAATACTGCGAATCACGTCCATTTCATGGGTGATTAAGACAATAGTCAGACCTAGTTGGCGATTAATATCTAGCAGTAATTGCAAAACCGATTGGGTGGTTTGTGGGTCAAGTGCGCTGGTGGCTTCATCACAAAGTAATACTTTGGGGCGATTAGCCAAGGCGCGTGCAATACCGACACGCTGCTTTTGCCCGCCAGATAGCTGAGCTGGATATTTATTTTTGTGCTCAGTGAGGCCAACCAGTGCGAGCAATTCATTTACACGCTGGTTAATCTCGGCCTTGCTGAGCTTGCCAGCAATCTTTAAAGGGAAGGCGATATTATCGCCAATGGTTTTGGAGCCAAGTAAATTAAAATGCTGAAAAATCATTCCAACTTGCTGGCGTAAGCCGCGTAGACCAGCGGTGCTCAGCTCGGTAACATCGTCGCCGTCCAGTACAATGCGGCCACCTGTTGGGCGCTCTAATAGATTGATAAGCCGAATCAGTGTGGATTTACCTGCGCCTGAATGGCCAATAATCCCAAATACAGTTCCGGTAGGTATCGATAAAGACACACCAACAAGTGCTGGAATATCGCGGCCATCGACCCGATACGCCTTGCTGACGTTTTCAAGTTTAATCACAGTAGTGCAAACCTTGTGGGCTTGATTTAAAAAAAGCGGGTAAATCCCACAGAGTAATTTAGGATTGTATCGCCCCTTACATATAATCCCAAAATCTTTAATGCCATAAACTAAGGTCTATAAAGCATAAAACGGCCAAGCAGAACGCTGCCGAGCCGTTTGTAGTAAATGTATATAGCCCTTTGTGCCTATTGTGTGAGTTATTTAATTAGCATAAGGCAAGTGATAAATCTCATTTAATGTAAGGATTATACCTGTTTCTGCAGCGTTTAGCCGCCATTGCGTTAGTGGTTTGCCAGTGCTGCGCTCTAATTATTTTAGAGTTTGTCCCGCCACGCTTGTAGTGCGATAAAGGCTGCTTGTGTACAGGCGGTGGCTTGAATATGTAATTGCTGATTATCAGGCTGAATTTCTAATAGGCTTAGGCTGGTGCTAAGCTGATGCGCACCAATTTGCCCTGCAATTCCCCTCGCGCTGTGTGCATGACGGCTCTTGTTTTCTAGGTTGCTTTCTTTTTGCATCGTTTCTAATAGCTGAGTGATTCTATTTAAGCCTTTTTGCGCGATACTTACACACTTTTCTAATGAGTAAGCAAGTGCTTGAGCGGTTCCTTCTAAATCAAGAATTTCTGGTGCCGTGCTTGGCAACGTAGGCAAACTTGCTTGATCGCGTAAGGCTATAAATAGCGTTTCTCTATGGAAAGGCTTCTCTATCCACTGATCTATCCCAGCGGCTTGCAGCGTATCTGCTTGAGGGGGGTGGCCAGCGCTAAGCAGCAATATTTTGCCTTTAAAGCCTAGCGCACGAAGGCTGCGTGAGACTTGCATGCCATTCATAAGCGGCATATGGTAATCCAACAAAAGGATATCGATAGAGCTATCGCTACGCCATGCGTTGAGCGCCGATAACCCATCTTCAACTGCCGTTATTTTTGCCCCAATGCTGACCAGTAAATCATGTAGCAGCTCGCGGTTAATGTCTTGATCTTCGGCAATTAAAATATGCAAGCCATCTAGCCGAGAGTTGTTAGTGCTTGCAAAAGTAGCTTGGTGGCTTGAGGCAGGTTTGATTTTAACCGGTACACAGAGGGTAAAGTTTGCGCCTTTCCCAAGCGTACTTTCTACATGCAAATTTCCCCCCATAAGCAGGGCAAAATCTTTGCTAATGGATAAGCCAAGGCCTGCACCGCCGGCGCGTTTACCTTGTAGCGTTTGTTCGAAAGGGTCAAATATTTTTTGGCAATCGGCATCAGCGATCCCAGGGCCGGTATCGCTGACTTCTGCAATTAGCCAGCATTTTTTTTCGGTTTGTTGCAAGCTGATATTCAATTGCACTAAGCCTACTTCAGTAAATTTAATGGCATTGCCTAACAGATTAACGAGAATCTGCCTGAGTTTTCCGGTATCTAATAAAAACTCCCCTTGAACATCAGAATGAACCTTTAATGCAATATTTTTAACGTTTGCTTGCTCATCAAATAGGGCATTAAGTTGGCGAATTAATACTTCAATTGAGATATGGCTTTCATCTAATTCAGCTAAACCAACTTCTAAACGGCTTACATTAAGCACATTACCAATCAGACTTAATAAATAATCACCGCTATCTGCAATACGTGCCAAGCTTTGCATTTGCATGGAATTTAAAGATTTATCATGTTTTAATCGATCTACATAGCCCAAAATAGAGGTGAGCGGAGTGCGAATTTCGTGACTTACATGGGCTAAGAAATTGCTCTTGGCTAAGCTGGCTGCCTCGGCATCGAGCCGTGCCAAATCTAGCTCTAATGTTCGTTGCATTACCAGTGCTTCTAATTCTGAAGCTTCTTTTTCGAGTTGCTGGCGATAAACCGTTTCTAAGTGCTCTTTTTGCCGATTAATCTCGGCAACGCGCAGTGCCATAGCTGCGCTGAATAATAAAATCTCAATCACAATACCCACGGAATTAAATCGGTAAGTAAGTGGGGTGTGGTCGATCATGGCAGAGCCACGTAAACCCCAGGTTACGGTAATTGAAACTGTATAAATAGTCCAAGCTAAGGCAAAGAGTTTTGCACCAGAAACCCTATATCGCACTGCGTAGAGGCTAGCTACAATATGCAGCATAAAGCCCGCGCCACCAATTTCTAAAGCGAGTAAGGTAAATTGAGTAAAGCCCAATAAGGCACTCAGTGTGCTTATTGCTCCACAGACAATAATGCCTTTTAATGCGATATCTAGCCTTGGGGTGATTTGCGCTGTTTTTAAATATTGCCGAACAAACTGAGCTGCGCAAACATAATAAAGCCCACTTAATACATATAAATGGGTCAAGCTATATTGGCCCTGCCATAGAAATAAAGGCAGTAGTCCGATGGCGCTTAAATGAGAAAGAAAAAGAGTTAAAAGTTTTAATCCATAAAATAGAAATGTTTTATCTTTTGATGCTGAAAAAACGGCTAATGCGGCAAACGCGACTAAAAGCATTATCCCCGCCATGCCCCCCCACAACAGCATTTCTAGATTATTGGCTTGGATAAAGGCTTGCTCGCCCCAGATACGCACATCAGCAATAATAGGGCCGGCCATGACTTCATGATCGCTATAAATAGCGCGCATCAGGACTTCAACTTGGGATTGGGCTGGGATTTTTTGTAAAAATACGGGCCTAATCGTAGCAAAAGGTCGGTTGTTAGCGCTTTGAGCCACGCTAAAATTCTGCTCTTGCCAGTTGCCGCCTACTTGGCGGGTATAGAGCTTGACACTGCCAATATGGGCTTCGGTGTATTCCACGTAATTAAAAAGATCTGCTGAGCTGGGGTTATTCAACACAAAGGAAAACCATACGGCATTTTTTGAATAGCCCAGTGAGTGCCGCGCGTTTTTTTGTGCTAGAAAATGGCCTAAATCACGTTGAGCTGCTACTTCATTTACACCCATTTCTCTGCTTGGGTCTTGCCAAATTTTTAGCTCTTGCTCGAGTTGTATACCTGGTAATTGACTATTGACGATAAGTGCATGGCTGGGGCAAGCTATCAGCAAGCAAAAGCAAAAAATGCATCTGCTTAGAGATAAAATATTGAGAAAATATTGGAGTGTCAGCGTAGGCACAGGATCATTCTTAGTGAAGGTCGGCTCGATTATTTTATTTTCCTAGTAACAAACTTTCTGTTTAAGTAACATAAAATAACAATTGAGTAATTATTTGCGCTAATATATGTATATTAAACTTAAATAATCCATAAGCTAGTGACCTGCTTAAGTTTTACTTGTATAGGCACGCCAGAATAACTTTTGCGTTTCGCCTTAAGTCATTCATTTCTTTTTCAACTAGTGGCTCAATCAGTGAAACTAATATTAATGAGTGGCTTGCCCATCAAGGGATCGCTCACTTGCCTTAGCACAAGAATAAATCTGTGAATCGAAAAATCTATTCCCCTATTTGGTCAGATGCCACGCTAGATCAGCTTAAAATGAGCGCAGATCCCTTAGCGGATCAATGTATGCGCGACCTCATCCTGAGCGGCAATATTAGTAAGGCTAATCATATTTTAGCTCAAATGGATACGAATATCGCATGGCCAAGCGATATGCCACCCAAATTACATGATTATTTGGAAGCAACGTCCAAGCTAGCAAGTGATACCGATATGCTGCGCATTGAGCGAGCGCAGCAATTTTTTATTACGTACGGTATTCCATTTGGGATTAGCTTGATGTGCCGCTCTTTACCTGTGCTATATGCGGGCAAAGTAGGCGGGGCACAGGTTTTGGCCGCAACGGGGCAATTAACGGGACATTTTGAACGTAGAGCGTCTGAAACACTGCGTTTTATTTTAAATGTGGCCGAGCCTAATAGCCTTGTAGAAGGTGGTAAGGGTTTATTAACGATCCGTAAGATTCGCTTAATGCACGCGGCGGTGCGCCACTTTGCACGTGCTAAAAGACGCAGCTCATCGTATAACTGGCATACAGACTGGGGAATGCCAATTAACCAAGAAGAGTTAATTGGCACCATGCTCGCATTCTCCCAGCAGGCGATTGAAGGTTTGCGCCAATTAGGGGTTAAGGTAAGCAAGCAGCAAGAAGAGGATCAGCTTTATTTATGGAAAGTGATTGGTACCGCCTTAGGCATTATGCCCGAAGCCATGCCAAGCAACTTAACGGAGGCGCGCGAGGTTTGGAAAGCGCTAGAGCGGCGTAATTTTGGTGCTTCTGAAGCGGGTGCGATGCTAACTAAAGCTCACGTCGCTTTCTTGCAAGCGAATCTTCCAGATCTTGCTGCAGGACTAGTGCCAGAGCTAATGGCTACGCTACTAGGTCGCCGTAATGCTGGCTATCTAGGTTTAAAAAAGCATAACGCTTGGGGCTGGGCTGTTGATTTACTGCGATTTATATTTCGCTTGAAAAGCCGCTTAGCCAATAGCTCGCACACTGCTGAAAGCTTTATGCAGGAATATGGCGAGTATTTTATGGATGCATTACAAAAGCATTGGGCGGGGCCAAATCCTGGCACCCCTTTTCAAATTCCTGAGCAGTTGCATGTTCCAAGCGGTGTTGCTGCAGATTTGGTTTCGAGCAAAGTATGATTTTATTTGGTGGCGCAATTAATAATCCAGACGCGTGGTTTAATACCGTGAGTGTGGATGGTAGTTTTTATACCCCGCTGCAATTGGGTTTGTTTGCGGTAGGTTGCCTGCTTTGGGTGGTGGCCTATGCGCTGATTTTGCTACAGGCCAAACAGCATCGTGCGGTAGAAATGGCAGTGATTGCTGCAGCAAGTAATTTGGCGTGGGAATTTGTGTGGGGTGTTTTATTACGCACCGATATGGGGGCGTTTTTAGTTTGGACGTACCGTGCTTGGTTAATTTTTGATTTGTTTATATTTTGGCAGGTATTGCAGCTGGGCTTTGGTCAATTTACTAATGAGATATTCAAGCAGCATTATCAAAAAATAGTTTGGACCAGTGTAGTATTTTTTATCTTGGTTTATTGGAGTATGACACTTGTTGGGATTGATACCCCAACCGGAGCAAGGTCTGCCTATATTTGCCAATTTATTATCAGCTTGCTTTGTATGATATTACTGATTCAGCAGCCAAGTGCGGTGGGTTATGCTTGGAGCATTGCGTGGCTGCGCACTTTGGGTACAGGGTTGATTTCTATTTATATGTATCTTCACAATCCCGCAGATGTGTTTATTTTGGTTTTGGCCGCCTCTTCAACCATTCTGGATGTGGCGTATTGCGGCTATGTTTGGCAATTGCGCAAGCAGGCTAAACTAACCTAGGCAGATTGCTAGGTTATTTGCTGATTTTCTGCGTAGCCAATAAGGCTTGTTTTGCCACTTTATAGCAATCATCAACGTGGGCATTTCCAACTAATTTCATTGCGCCAAAACTAATACCAGCGGCCAAAGCCTGCCCTAAGATAGGGATAAATTTAGCCACTGATTTGCTTGCAACGCGTGCTCCAAGTCGGCTTAATATTTGTAAAATGATAGGCTTGGTAATGACTTGGCCAATGAGTTGACTGCCAATGCTAGTAATACCAATTAATACAATTTTTTTAAGCTGTGGATCTAGCGAAGCAATTTGAGCGGGGCTTAAGCCAAATTTTTGATTAATGGCGGGAAGCATTTCCAATAGTAAGGTCATATCTGCGCCAATATCGGCCCCTGGAATGGGGATTACTGCCGCCACCGCAGAAAGCCCTGCACGTTTATTTACCATCGCTTTGCAATCGTTTCTTAAAGCATCGAGTTCTGCAAGTGAATGAGGAAACATGTTGTTCCTTATTAGTGGAGTTGTCGCCGTTTACCGATAATTACGCGGCTACAGGCTAGTATGCCATTAATGCCCATAGCCTAGCGTTTCGATCGTGGTGATTTTATTGTCGATGGCTTTGATTTTCATCATCAGCCGATCGGGGCCAAAGTTGTAAGTCCATTCTTGATGAAAGATGGGGGCTTTGCTGGGATCTACTTTTTTATCGCCTTTGCTATTGATATAGCTGACAGGCATGCTGTATTCGCGTTTATCCATGGGTGCGCCACATTTGGCTTCTGCTGTAAAAATAGGATCTCCGTCGCTAACAAGCTGTTGGCCACAGCGCATTGAGTCTGCTTGGGCAGCCATGCTGGCAAAAAAGCAGAGTAAGAGGAGATATTTCATATGAATTCCATTGAGTGTGGCAAAAATATGCCAGTTGTATCGCGTTTAGATACGACCAGCTTTTATCGCTAGTAGGGGTGTGTTGGTTTGCTTATAAGCTGAAATATACCCTAATTAAATCAATGGCATATTGGTTTTACTTTTCTTGCCATGTTTAAGGTAAAGATGATAGCTGTTTCGTGCGTGGGAGCTTACTTAAAGCGATGTGTGAGGAGATATTTGTAGATTTTACAGCGTAATGAGCAGCATTATCTTTTAATTAAAATATTTATGTCGAAGTTGCTCTATTTTCCCAGTTTTTTCTACTTGAGCTAATGCCGCTTTTAACCTAGCAAACAGTAGGGGGGTTAATTTTTTTATTTAAAGCAAAGTAATAATCAAGATCGTCATCGAGTACGATCAGGGTGCTTAATTGAGTATATTTCAGGCCTTGCTCGCGGGCTTGCCATGCCGCGCCCCAGTCTAAAATAGCAATAATATCGGTGCGCTGTTTAATGAGCTTTTTAAAGCTAATGGCATCATTGGGTGATAGATCAAGCGATTTGCCGAGGATAAAGCCAAGTTGCTGTAGTTTTTTAGCCGATGCGGAGTCACGCACTGCACTTACCGTATATTTTTTTGTATCTTCTACTGTTTTAGCCTGAATATGACCACGATTAGCCAGTTTAATTAATACAATGCGGCGCTTGCTAATTGGACCTAACCATTGGTATTGCTCTTCTCTTGCCGGCGTGCGGGCTACGGTAAATAAAATGCTGTTTGGATCCACATCGGCAGTGGCAACCGCTCTAGCCCAAGGTAGCACCTCAATATCAATGTTAATACCTGCGTTATGAGCGATTATTTGTAGTAGTTCTACGCTGTAGCCTTGTAGTTGGCCCTGCTGCAAATAATTAAGTGGTGGCAAATCCTCGGTGTAGGCGTGTAGATCGGCCGCTATGCTTGAGTTAAATAGTACAATGGCCAAGCCTGATAAATAGTGGCTTATTCTGAGGCTCATTTTTACCCTTTGTATACTATGGCTCTTGTTTTATTTTAGTTGTGCAGAGCCACATTACTATTAAATATTCTTATTGGCTTGATGGAGGGCGTGCTTAATGATGCGCCGCAATGACTTCTAAAAAATCATTTCCATATTTTTCTAGTTTTCTATCGCCGATACCGGAAACGCGGGACATTTCATAATGATCACCAGGGCGGAGCCGCACCATCTCTTTAAGCGTGACATCGCCAAAAATGACATAAGCCGGTACATTTTGCTCGTCAGCTAGTTCTTTACGTAGGCGGCGCAGCGCTTGCCACAGAGTTTGGTCGGTGGCATTACTAAAGTCACTGCCTTTTTCACCCTTGTAATTAAATTTCTCGG
>Ga0247722_10001906_pt1 | contig 11143 bp, 11 predicted proteins | sample MSEWelMarce3H_FC_FD_189094 | JGI IMG/M metagenome (GOLD analysis project Ga0247722, IMG submission 189094) | Subsurface sediment microbial communities from gas well in West Virginia, United States - MSEEL Well Study Marcellus 3H_FC | ecosystem: Environmental > Terrestrial > Deep subsurface >...
CGACGTTAGAGGACGCGACGACAGAAGTCGCGACGTTAGACGGCGTTCTGATAAGGATCGCGATATTAGAGGACGCGACGACAGAGGACGCGACGACAGAGGACGTTCTGATAAGGACAGAGGACGCGACGACAAAGTGCGTTCTAGAAAGTCAGAAGATCAATTACGTTCTGATAGAGACAGAGGACGCGAAGACAGAGATAGGGATCGTTCTAAAAGCAAGTCTCCCAAACACAAGTCCAAGCGAAGAGATGATGATTCTGATGAAGAAGATTTCTATATGGATGATATTGAAGACGATGAGGATGATTCTGATGAAGAAACTGTGTATGAGGATATTGATGACGACGAAGAGGAGGACGAAGAAGATGACGAAGATGACGATGATGACGAAGAGGAAGAAGGAGATGGTAAAAATTATCAAATCACCTTAACTATCGGCGGAAATGGAGCCACAACTGGGTTAACTCGTGTTGCGTCCAATGCTTCGTGTGACGACGAATACGGCAGCGATGACGAAAAAACCTTTATGAAGGAGAACTATGAAACCATGGAGCAAATCCCAGAAGCCGAATCAGTTGTTCCTGAAGTTTCAAAGAGCAAATCCAAGGACGACAAAAAATCCAAGAGCAAATCCAAGAACGACAATGAGGAACCTGTTTCAGAGACAGTTGATATCGAGGACAAATATAAGGAAATCATTGAGCTCAAGAAGGTGTTGTTGGAGAAGTTGCGCGCAAAACCAAAAAATACGATTATTCAGAAGGCTTTGAAGCAATGTGAGCATTCTATTAAGAAGCTCATCAAACACGCCAGAAGCAAGAACACCAAGACATACGAAGATTTGTTGTCCAATCCTGAGACTCAAGAATACGCCGACGAAATATCGTTTTTCAAGAAGAAGATGTCGAACAAGGAACAACTGCGTATTATGGACGATTTGAAAGAGGTAAATAATTACATGTTTGTCGACAAGCCATATCGTCTTTCTCTTCTCCAGTCAAAGATTCCACCCAAATTGAAGGCAACTGCACTCCAAAAGTTGAACGTGTTGAATCAGATGGAACCCGGCGTCGACAATGAATATTACAAGTTGAAGAACTGGGTGGATACTTTCATGCGTATCCCATTCGGTATCAATAAAAGTCTTACTATTACTATGGCGGACGGCATCGACAAGTGCAGTGATTTTGTTGTTCAGGCAAAGAATCAGTTAGACTCCTGCGTATACGGATTGAACGACGCCAAGATGCAGATCATGCAGATGATTGGCCAATGGATTTCCAATCCCAAATCGCTCGGCACCGCGATTGCGATTCACGGCCCGCCAGGAACTGGAAAAACGTCTCTCATCAAGGACGGTATCAGCAAGATTTTGGGTCGTGAGTTCGCCTTTATTGCACTCGGCGGATGCGGGGACAGCAGTTTCTTAGAGGGGCATTCATACACATATGAGGGCAGCACATGGGGCAAGATCGCCCAAATCCTCATTGAGAGCAAGTGTATGAACCCCGTTATTTACTTTGATGAGCTCGATAAGATTAGTGATACCCCGCGCGGTCAGGAAATCATTGGTATTTTGACTCATTTGACGGACACATCGCAAAATAGCCAGTTCCACGACAAGTATTTCTCTGAAATTGATTTTGATTTGAGCAAGTGTTTGTTCATTTTCAGTTATAATGACGCGAATATGGTGAATCCCATTTTGAGAGACCGTATGTATAAGATTAAGACAAATGGCTACGACGCCAAGGAGAAAATCACCATCGCCAAAAAACATTTACTCCCCAAAATCCGCGAACAAGTTGGGTTTGGCGAGGAAGAAGTGATTATCCCAGATGACGTATTAAGTCATATTATCAACAATCAGGCGAAGGGCGAAGATGGTGTTCGTAATTTGAAGCGTTGTTTGGAGGTCATTCATACTAAGCTTAATTTGTATCGGCTGGTGAAGTCGGGCACAGGGGTGTTTGATAAGGATATGGGACTGTCGGTGTCGTTCCCATACACAGTTTCCAAGAAGGATGTGGATAATCTGATTAAGATGGAAGAGGGTATGTCGCAGAGTGTCCTTTGTTCGATGTATATGTAAAATACTTAAACAAATGACGCCTTTAAATGTAGGCAACAATGAGCGAATTATCCTGGGAAAATGCAAGTTTGGAAGAATTGATTCAAATGCGATGGAAGCAGTTATCGCCGGATTGTATGAATCGCGTATGCGAGCGATTAAAAACTCTTTGCCCTCATGAATGTGTTATTGACGATTATATTGATTTGGATTGTGATCGTGGTGGTATTTATATCAAGTATTGTAAGACGTGTTGGACGTCGTGGAAATAAAAATAACAACCGTTATGTTTGTTATTTTTGTATGAGCCGTTTGCTAATGTCTTTTTTAGTTGGTTACTTTGTGATTCTGCTGCGTTAATACCTTTATCTTCATGCTTCGCTAATGTCTTTCTCTATCAACTGGTTCCGCTTCGCTAATATTTTTATGCGCCAATTTGGTCAGAAACACCTGTTGCGTTCATACCTCTAGTTGTTAGCAATTTAATATCATTATCCGACATACAAATATTTCCTTTGGATGTGGTGTACCCATATCCTTTGCATGTAGTGCTTGCCTCATTGTTATACATAAATCCAATGATTTGTTCATTAACAGGACCGGATTGGAGACCTTCGAATCCCTCTACTTTTGTGGCAAAACCTTGTTTTACAGGAGCGGTAGCGACTGTATTTGCTGGAGCAGCAACCTTTGGACAAGGATATAACTTGGCGCATTTTTCTTTTAATCGAGTATTATTTTTGTTTCGTCTTCCGGCTCCTTCTTGAAACCCTTCACCTTCATCTTCATCTTCATCTTCTCTCATTTCATAAGCCTCTTGCAAACTTGCGAATCCTTCATACGGATATTCAGCAAGTCCTCGTGACGTCTTGTAGAACCCAGTAATACCGTTGCTTGAAAACGCAAGCGTCAACAAAATCACAACAAATAAAACACCAGCAACAATTGCAAAATCTTTGTCCATTTTCATTGAATATAAATTCTACGCAGATAAAAATCACCTAAATATTCAGTGTCTTATTTTTTCATCTTCAACAAATCGGGTGGTAGAGGCGCAACAACAATTTCATTTTTTTCTAAAAATTTGCGAATCTTTGTCTGGATTTCATCCAGACCATCACGCACCGGCTGTATCCCCTTTACATAATTGTTCCTCAGCAAATAATTGGGGATGGATTTTTCCGCCATTTCCTTGAGTTTTACCGTGTTTGTTCCTATATAGGTCTTGTAATTATCCATCAATTGGTTAAGAGCCGTCATATTTTCTAGATACGATTGTTGAATGGTTCCAGTGAGCGTGGTGAGTTCAACCCGTTTCTTATTTGCCTCTAAAATCTTGCTCGCATCACTCGCCGCTATATCCATTTGTTTTTGATTCATTGACTCATTCATATCGGCGATTTTCTGCTCTGCATTTGCGAGGTTGTTGGAGAGGTCAGTCGCGCGATTATAAAATTTTTTTATATCTTCGGTATCCGGCATGGATGCAGACAATATAAACCCTTCTTTGAAATCTGAGTTCAAACTATTTACAAGCTTGTCTAATTCACTAGGTGGCTCATAAAAGAAAAAATACCATACACATAAAATTATGATTCCGATAAACACAAGTTTCATCTACTTACTATAGAGACATATCATATTTGCTCGCGGTTTTACTTTATTTGAATTTTTTCAGTGAATCATCGATGCCTTGTTGAAACGCAGTTGTTTGGCTTACCACATTCAGGGCGCCATTGTTCATCTTGGTCTGAACAACTAGACCCGCAATTATTTTCATCATTGCCTCTTTTACCGCTAAAATGTTATTTTGGATCGCTATCGCCAGGTTGGTGGGTTTGTTGTTTTTCACAATGTCGGCGTCGTCCATGCGTTTTTTGAGGGCGGTCAAATTGGTGTTTATTTTGGTGATGCGGTCTTGGAGTTGCCGCTCGACCTCGTCAACCTTTACTTGTTTGCTATTTTGTTCCTTTGTATCAACCGGGTCGTCGCTACCAAAAAACCCCTCTTTGAATATGAATTTGGTGAATATAAAATATAGAGCCACGCCGACACCAACGATAAGAAGTGAAGCAATCGTGGTTTCAATATTTAAATATGGTTTTAATTTTGTGAACCACGTGGTTTCCGACTTGGGTTCGATCACTTGTGTTTCTGGTGTTACTGATACTTGTGTATTTACTGCTACTCCTGGTGATGCTATTATTGGTGTTGTTGTTGGTGCTACCTCAGGAGCTACTGATGCTACTGGTGCTATTATTGGCGTTGATGTTATTTGAATTGGCGCTACTGTTGTTGTTGGTGATACCGCAGGAGCTACTGATGATGTTGGTACTACCGCAGAAGCTACTGTTGTTGTTGGTGATACCGCAGGAGCTACTGTCGTTACTTGAGCTAATTGTTCTTTTCCTTGTGATGCAGCAGTATTTAATGCGCTAGATACTTGAGCAAATTGTTCTTTTCCTTTATTTAATAAGTTGAATGCTCCTTTCATTTATAAAACGCTATATAAAACAATTTTATTTATTTTCGTCAAATATATATACACACAATTCTTATAATACTGTATAAAATGCAGAGTTTCACCCAAGGTTTGAATATGAAGTCTCTTATGGAGAGCGACGACTATGTCAATAACACCGACAAGATTCGCACTCTAAAGCACAGCGAGGATATCCTGGCTGACATCGGTCGCATTTGCGAATTGAAAAAGGCCCATCCCAATATGAGAATGATTGAGGAGGAGAAGTTCGGCAATTTATGTCGCGGTGCGTGCCCCTTTTTATACAACAACTACACCGACATCTTCAATAAGGTTCTAAAGGACGAGCTTGATTTGAAAATGATGGTGAATTTCATTACCATTTTGAAACAAATCGAGGAAGGAACCATTGACCAGTATGACGCGTCGGTCAAAGTCGGCACGATTTTGAAGGAGATGTATGTAGACAGCGCGACAAGACGTGGTAATAATTTGGATAAGGCAGCAGAGGCAGATGCGCCCATGTTTGTGGAACCCGTCAAAATGTCGTGGGCCGATTACAAGAAGAAGTCAATTTAAAATAATATTTATACGATATGGATTTACAGATATTGTATAAATTAGGGTCTGATATGTCTTGTCAAAATATAGATAATATGTTCGAAAGCTACGATTGTTATATTTTCAACTCGGCATTTCTTAATAGGTCGATTTTGAATAAATACATACAATATTATCAAAATAGTCTAGGCATTGAAACCCGCGTAATAACCGCACTGTTCAATAATGGATTCAAACCTCTTAACCCTTGTTATCAAATAAAAATTGTGCATCTTCACAAATCAAATTTACGAAACTATAAGGAAGCAGTTTATTTGAATAGTGTTATTATTAACCATGGTGTGTCCGCAGCGTTTTCCAATATTGTTCAAAGTATTTTGTTGTAATATAGTATATGAAGAAGCAAAAGCAGACACGTAAGGTCCTCTATTTGCCCAAGCGGTATATTCCCGCATTTTTAACCAAAACCGACGCGCAAAAACAGATTCAAAATTTATTGAAAACCCGCAAAAAATATTTGAAGGGTGTATATGAGGAACGACCTAAGTTGAAATCCTACGTCCATAAGCCATCGCCACATTTGAAGAGAGTCCAAGAAATTTACGGGATGGATGTTTTAGACCCGCGTTTACCCAAGGCCGCTCAATGTTCAGCCGACGCATTTGAACAGATTTTGAACAAGGGACGCGGTGCCTATTATAGCAGCGGCTCCAGACCAAATCAAACCGCCGAATCGTGGGCGGTCGCCCGCCTCGCGAGTTCCGTTACTGGTGGTAAAGCTAGTGCGATCGACCGCAGTATTTTAGAGGCGGGATGTAAACCTGGAAGTAAGGCCTTACGTTTAGCTCAGAAAACCCGGAAACACGCAATACGAAAGCGCATAATAACATAATATTTGTAAAAAAGATATAAAACTACGATGTGTATCAGATTATACATATCATATGAACGAAGAAAATCACGTATTAACAATCAAGACGGTGCAGATACAGCCCATCCGCAATCTCACGACTGCGCTAAAGGACATATTGACGGACGCGACCATCACTTTTACCAAAGATTCGATGAAAATCATCAATTTTGATAAAACCCATACGATGTTGGTCAGTGTGATTCTCCACAATAACAAGTTCGAGCTCTATAAGTGCGTCCCCGACAAGATTGTGGTATGCACCAACACTATGCATTTCTTCAAGTTGATTTCTACGCTTTCCAATGACGATACACTGACCATGTATATCGACAAGGAGGATTACCAGGACGGTATTGTCTCATATTTGGGGATGGAATTTGATAACAAGAACGTGGGACAGACCTATGACTACAAGTTGCGTTTAATTGATCCTGATCCCGAGGAGCTTATCATCCCCGACGTGGAGTATTCCACCATCATCAATTTGCCCACGGCGGATTTCCAGAAGATTGTGCGTGACCTGAATGCGATTACGGACCGTGTGGAAATCAAGTCGGTGGGAAATGACCTGATATTTACGTCGGTGGGCAATTTCGCCAAGACCAAGTTCAAGCGGTCGGAGACGGACCGCCATATGGATTTCATTGTGAAACCCGACCCATCGGTGGTCGTCCAGGGCGAGTTTTCGGTCAAGAGTCTGAACAATTTCATCAAGTGCACGCCGCTATGTAGTCATTTGGAGATGTATTTGGGGAATGACTTGCCGCTCATTGTAAAATATGACGTTGCGTCTCTCGGTTCGATTCGCCTGTGCTTGAGTTCATTGCCGTCACTATAGCCTAATAATATTGTATTAAATGCGGGGTATTCTCTTGGGTAAGGTTTTTACGCCTAAAAAATTGCTATCTACACAATTCATTTTTGTAGATAGCTCCTTGGTATTGTATATTTTGACGGGCGGATTCAAGTTCTGTTGAATCACGGCGGTTTCGTTTTCATTTCTCTCTACTATGAGAGCGACGTGACCGTGCGGAAAATAGGATTTTGTGTATTTCCAAAAAAGTTTTGTTCCTGGTCTTAAATAATATGAATAATTGCGGGTGTATGGATATGAAAAGGTGTTTAGCTGGATAATTGTTTTTACGTTTGTTAATGACGTGATTATATTACACATTTTCTCAATATAGGTTTTAATTTGATTTCAATGATTCATGTTTCTCTAATATGTGGCGGTGGTATTTGCGAAGCCATTATATCTACCGCATAGAAAATGGTAAGAAAACTATAAAGTGTAAAATTGTAATTTTTATAAAAAATTTATAAAATTTTGGAAAATAATTCTTGAAAAGTGGTCATTTTGGTTGGATGGTGTTCCATCCATTATGAGACAAAATTATATATATGTGGGTTTTGTTGCATCATAATTTTGTATTATTTGCGTTGTTGTTAGTTCTGTGTTATAATAATAAAATTGTCCAATGTCGCATTCTCCCTCTCCATAAAATCCTGTTGGGAATGTGATATTTTGTGTAGGAGATGGAATGCCGGATTCATTACTTGTTGCAGTCGAAACTTGGCGACCATTTACAAATAACTTATTTTGTCTTCCTCCTCCATTTCCGAATTGAATATTTGCCGTATAGAGTATCCATCCACTGCTTAAAACTCCAGTAACTGAATTAAAATAATTTACTTGCGATGAACCATTTTCATGCAGTTGTAACCTTGTATCTGTTGTATAACCTAAAGCATATCCATCATAGGATGGATGTCCAAATACCTTACTTACTAAAGAACCTTGCGAACCTATATTATTAATTCTAACCCACATTTGAATAGTAAATGGCTGATTTACAACTGGATTAATTGATATGTCTTGATTAATTTGAGAAAATTGACCTGTAGCGACTCCTGGATTAAACTCAAAATATTTATTGCCTGGATCGGTGGTGGTATTAAATGTTGGTGACCCATTGAGTGTTGCGCTATAAGCTCCGCCAGAATCAAGATTTGTCCAAGTAGTCCCAGATCCTGTGTAAGAGCTCGAGTTGTTTGCATCTAAGTATATTAATCGATTCGTAGCTAATAAACTTGTTATTGCAGGAGTAACAACAACAGAAACCGATTCGGTACTTGATGCTCCAGAATTCACTGCTTTTAATTTGACGGTATATGCGGTTCCATTTGTTAAACTTGTTACTCCATCCGACGATAGTGTGTTTATTTCTACAGGACTATAAAATTGCGGAGGGTCAAATGGTAAAAATGTTGCGCCATCATCAGTAGAATATTCGTAGTTTGTTACATTCCCGCTTTGTGTAAACAAAATATACGCTGCTTGATTTCCTCCTACTCCGGACAATGATGTTGGCGGTAATACAGGAGGTAAGGGTGTCCATCGAGCATAAAGTGTTGTATTATCGTTAATTGTGAATGTATTTCCTTGTGAATAAGATGTTCCGGAACCATCTGCTTCTGTGTTCCATCCCGCAAAGGTGAATCCTGTTTTTGCGAGTGATCCCGAATTTCCTAAAATCGTAACAGTTGAACCGGATGAGTATGGTGAAAACCCATCGGTTGGTGCATTTCCTCCTGTATTTGTATTACCATTATAAGTAACTGTTCTAAATTGCGTAATTGAACAAGAATACAAATAGGCTCTTCTATCGTTTGCCAGTCCAGACCTTTTTTTCCCTGCCATGTAATATACATTTAATATACATATATTGGGTGTTGTAAAATATCCTATTTTGAAGACCCCATGAGATTTTGATTTTGGACATTTATAAATGTCCATTTTTCAGTTCCTCAAGGAAATGTTTTTTTACCGCACTGAAAAATCCGGAAATATTAAAATCTTTAATTATCGCATTGGAAATGGTAAGGAATTGAAACAATATAAAACATTATTTTTCAATATTTTTGAAAAATGACTCTCTGAAATTAGACATTTTTATTTGGATGGAACAGATAGACCCAAGTGTTCCATCCGACCGTGTTTTCTTTAAATAATTTTAGACATTGTTGCCTACAATTTTTGATATGTTTTTATATTTTTTCTGAAATTTTGTAATGGAACACTTGCGGAACGGTGTTCCATTACAACATATTTAGGAAAAAAGCTTCATAAGTTATTATTTATACCTTGCGTAAAAACTAACTTATGAAACATATTATATATAAGTATATAAGTATAATGGAAAAGAAACAAAGATGTAGAGTATTTTGGTTTAATTTTACTAATAATTCCGAGGATAACAAGGAATTTATTAAAACGCTTGACTTTGAGTATATTATGTTTTATCAAGCAGAAGACACAAAAATTATTTCCGGATATATTCGGTTTAAAAATCAAAGACTGCAAAAATCGGTTGAAACAAAAACATTTTTGAAAAAAGCTACCGTTACTCCTGAAAATCGTTCAGAAAAAAAAATTAAAGCGTTTTATTCACAAAAGTATAAAATTTATGAATATGGAACTCCTACAAATCAAGGAGCCCGAAATGATATTGTTAAAATACCGAAATCACTTGATAAACTTGTTCAAGACACTGCAAAAAAAGACGAAGAAATTAATAAACTCATCCAATCAGTCCAAGACTATAACACATGTACATCAGAACAATTAAAACAAATAAAAGACGTTTGTGTAACAGTCGCACAAAATATTACAAACAATAACAATGAAACGTGTAAAGATGTGCTCGAACTCATGTGTTTTGTCAAAGGCATCGAATTTGAGATACAAGAACTTCTCTATAATACTAAATTTGATCATGTGGATGCCGTTAAAAAAATATTCAAAAACGCATATGAGAAACTTAACTCAGAAATGCCTCCTGTTAATTGCACCAACATTACAAAAGAAACCAATGATATATATTAAAATAAAAATATGTAATTTATCAAAACTATAATCCAATAAGTAAAATCCCCTATTTTAAAGACCCCATGAGATTTCTATTTTGGACATTTTTGGACATTTTAAAAAATGTCCATTTTTGGATTCCTCAAGGAAATGTTTTTTGGTCGCACTGAAAAATCCGGAAATATAAAAATCTTTAATTGTCGCATTGGAAATGGTAAGGAAATCCATAAATGTTATTTGGATAATTTATAAAATTTAGTAAACCGACCCTTGAAAAATGGACATTTTTTGAATGTCGTTGTAGTTGAGACTGAAACCTGAACGCCAACAAACATTATAAACCCCGTATGTTAATATGGTAAGAGTCTTGATTTAATACTTGTTTTTTATGCAGACAAAAACAATACTTAACCGACATTAAAAACATAAAAAAAACCTATTTTAAAGACCCCATGAGATTTCTATTTTGGACATTTTTGGACATTTTAAAAATGTCCATTTTTGGATTCCTCAAGGAAATGTTTTTTTGCCGCACTGAAAAATCCGGAAATATAAAACTCTTTAATGGTCGCATTGGAAATGGTAATAAAATTATAAATAATATTTTGATAATTTTATAAAATTTAGTAAACCGACCCTTGAAAAATGGACATTTTTGAATGTCGTTGTAGTTGAGACTGAAACCTGAACGCCAACAAACATTATAAACCCCGTATGTTAATATGGTAAGAGTCTTGATTAAATACTTGTTTTTTATGCAGACAAAAAAATACTTAACCGACATTAAAAACATAAAAAAACCCTATTTAAAAGACCCCATGAGATTTCTATTTTGGACATTTTTGGACATTTTAAAAAATGTCCATTTTTGGATTCCTCAAGGAAATGTTTTTTTGCCGCACTGAAAAATCCGAAAATATAAAAAGTTTAAATGTTGCACTTAAAATGGTAAGAAAACGCTAAATGTTATTTTGATAATTTTATAAAATTTAGTAAACCGACCCTTGAAAAATGGACATTTTTAAATGTCGTTGTAGTTGAGACTGAGACTTGGCCGCCAAAAAACTTTATAAAATTCACATTGAAAACTAGTAACATTATAATAATTAATCTTTTCATTTATGCAGTCAATAAAAATCTTTAACGTCATAATTTACAAAAAAAATAAAGAATTATTTAGGAAAATGTCGTTCAGGTTATTAATACTTAGACGACATAAAAATATTAATTATTATAATAATTAAA
>Ga0247722_10001907_pt1 | contig 11142 bp, 12 predicted proteins | sample MSEWelMarce3H_FC_FD_189094 | JGI IMG/M metagenome (GOLD analysis project Ga0247722, IMG submission 189094) | Subsurface sediment microbial communities from gas well in West Virginia, United States - MSEEL Well Study Marcellus 3H_FC | ecosystem: Environmental > Terrestrial > Deep subsurface >...
GATGTGGACCGCGCCCGGATTGAATGACAGTCCTGCCCAGCACAGTTTGTCCAGATGTTTTTCCAAGAGTGGCACCGCATAGGGTTCGCGTGACAAGTAAAACCAGTCCAGCTGTTCGTCTGGGTGTGTCTCCAGGTGCTTGTCCAGGAGATGCAACGCTTTCGGATTCCTGGACAACTTCGGCCAGTCGATTTTGTCCAGGTTTGCCTCGAGTAGGTGGATGGCGTTTGGATTTTGGGACAAGGTCGACCAGTCTATCTTGTCGAGGTTTTGTTCGAGGAGATGAACTGCGGCTGGATTGCGGGACAGACTCTTCCAATCGATACGGTCCATGTGTTTTTCCATAAAAGGAACCGCGCCTGGGTTTTGAGAGAGCCACATCCAAGGAATCTTGCCAAGATGAAGGACATCCGCTTCATGAAACCATGGTATCTTGTCTGGATATTTGTCTAGAATCTCCATGACCTTTGGATTCGAGGTTAGTGAATTCCAGTCGACCTTATCCATGTGTTTTTCCATAATACGAATGGCGTTTGGATTGTTGGAAAAGGTATACCACTGTATTCGGTCTGGATGTTGTGCCAATAGATGGACCGCGTCTGGATTGGATGCCAACACTTGCCATCCAATTTGGTCCGGATACTGTTCCAAGTAGGGAATCGCTGTGGGATTGCGTGACAATCGGTCTCGGTTCAGACGAGGATTATGAACGAAGACGGGCTTCATTTTTAATGTGTTAAGTATTTTAACACAGGAAAGAGAGTATTCAATTTTAAAATTGAAATCCTGAAAAATAAGTATTTTGTTGTAAAAGGATGGAACACTTTAATCAACACGAATTCATTCACTTTGGCACGGCCGATGAATGCAACACGTATCTGCGGAACAATCTCCATATCAGGATTAGCCATCTGTGCTGTGATGGCAGGGGCTATGCCATTCCGTCGAAAAAGTGCCCGCCCGCGCCTAAGAAAGCAATGAGGTGCGAGACCTCGGTTGGAACCTGCGACATTTGTTTCGTGGAGGACCTTATGCTGTATCACACCTGTACTTCTTGTAAACAACCCTTCTGCTTGGATTGTTTAGAAAAATTACCTACAAAAAAGTGCCCCTGTTGCCGGAGCCCCTTGAAATGAAGATGAAGCGATTTAAACATCTGGTGTATATCTTTTTATGGAGGAAACCTTAAAGATTGACCTCAAAAATCTAGACCTCTTGGCTTATTTACCCTCGAGGTTGGTGGAGTTGTATTGTGGATACATTCAATTGACCCAGTTGCCTGAATTGCCCCATACGCTCCGCGTGTTAAACTGTCCGCACAATCGACTGAGACAGCTGCCGAAGTTACCTGCACTCACCGTTCTCGACGTGACCTCCAACTGTTTGTCTCATCTTCATGTGCCTAAGACCCTGACCAAACTGTATTGTTCGTTTAATGATGGCATAGAGTTATCGACCTTGCCTATCGGGCTAAAAGAATTGTATTGCTGTAACAACCACATGACCGAATTGTGTTTGCCCCCGCGAGTTGAAGTGGTGTATTGTTCTTACAATCAACTGTCCTCGTTGACGCTTCCCGATGGATTAAAGGATTTGTGTTGCGACCACAACCGGATAAAACGATTGGTTCTACCGGACACCTTGGTCGCACTCGATTGTGTCGACAATCAAATCCGCTCCTTGGTATTGCCCTCTACGTTACGAGAGTTGAGTGCGAATTATAACCGACTGACCTCGGTGACCTTGAACAAAGGCTTGACGCGCGTCAACCTATCGGGCAATCCAATCCGTGAGGTGCCGGCCTTGCATAAAGGGATTGTCTTTTTAAATTTAAACCATACCCAGATTGAACGTTGTTTTGAGTTTCATCCGCCGCTGGGTGAGAATGGTGGTCTGTATTTCTCTGGAACACCGCTGTATACAAAAATGAAGGCCGTGTTGCAAACGGAGACCTACATCTTTGACCCTATCATGATACACACGGCCTTTGACATGATTCGGATGATTGAAGGCAAGTTTAACGAAAATTATTACGGGTTAAAAATAAAGGAGCGTATGATGGCGTGGCTGTGGAGGGCACGAGAGTCCCTGGCCAAGCGAAAGTATCATCCGGATGAATTATGGAAGATGCTGGATCAAGATGATTATGTCAACGCCTTGGAAGAATGGTAATTAAAGTTTAAAGTTTAAAGTTTGTCGAAATCGGTATTGGGCACAATCGCCTGGATGGCGCGTTTAAATTTTTTCATGAAATGCTCGCATGTTTTTCGCTCGGCCGCTGCATTTACGCCTGGTTGTATATTTGCGAGCTTCTTCTTGTATTCCGAATAATAAAATAGTTTCTCTTCCAATATCTTTTCTAGGACGGGGCGTTTAAATCTGACATCTTCTTGAAGGGCTTCGATGTAACGATAGGTGACGTCATAATCTCTGAAATAAGAGTCCTTTGGGTCAATTTGTTTAAAATCAATATCGGAAAAGGCTTTGAACGAACGGTCGGATTTGATAAAACTGACTTTGTAAACATCCGGGTTTTTGCCTGGGGGTAGCACGGTCGTATAGAAAGGTAGAAGCCACCGTATCAAGAGAGCCAAGTGACCCGATATATTGTCTACCATCACTCGGTCGTAGGCGTAGAGGGGGTCTATGATGACATCAATGTCTTCGGATTCATACTCGGTTTTTAATCCCATTTGTATGGCTTTTCCACCCTTGAACAACAATTGATAGTCTTGGTCATGCATCAACAAACGAGACGCGATGATTCCATACAACATCATGGTGCTACAACAAATGATTTGATAGGTGGAGAAATCTTCTTCTCTTTCACGGATACGACCATATTGGGCTTCAAAACTATTGTTTTTCAGGGGCACAAAATAGCCAGGAAAAATAGTCTTTACGATTTCACACACACTCCATACTTGGGGAAGACCGTGGTTCACGAGTTTGATTTTGGTGTCATCGGCAATCATTGCGTGTAGCCTTTCTTTCAATTCCATCAATTCCGTTCTTTTGAAAATAGGACCCCAAAACAGAAGTAAATTCTCCCAAAAGGCGGGGTCTATCTCTTTAAAGTTCTTGGGCAACTCCATGTATTGGAGTTTGTGCACGGGAGATTTTGATTTTGACTTTGACTTTGTTTTGCGTTTACCTTTGGAATTTTTCGATTTACTGGATTTCGCATTTGAAGCTGCCATTATACTATATAGTATTCCAATATTTAATCTATACAGCAAAGTTTAAAAAGACGGTGAGATTAATATACGAATAGTATAATGGCAGCAGCCGAAAAGTCCAATTCAAACTCTGGTAACTCAGGAAAGAAAAATAAAAAGAAAACTCTGAAACGTCTCACGGAGAGGGCTCATGAGAACAAGAAGATGCCCCCTCACGAATATTACGCGTGGCCTCGTTCGCGCGACAAACTATCCCCATACAACAGACACCTACGATAGTATCGTGTTTATTGTAGGACATTCTGAATTTGAAGGAAACTTGTGTCATCTCCCAACAAACCCTGGTATGAAACAACATACGTTACTGGTTGCAAACATCGATAATACATGTCCTTGGTTTACAGACCCAGAAGATGTAGATGGGTTTATACGTTCTAGATTTTTACAGGGTCTTTCTTATCAACCTACGAACATTGAAGACCTGATTTATACGGTGAAAGATAAAATTGGAAAACATAAATCCATGGCAGAAAAAATAAAGGACCCGGCGTATAAAAAATTCTTTGGAACCCGAGGAAAACTTAGTGTAAATCCATATGAATTTTGTGAAAGAGAATGGCAATTTTTTTCACAGGACGAAGATAAAGACCCAGAAGGAAGAGTGATGTTATTGCGTAGAGATAAAAAAGGAAGACCTTATTTTACGGTGTTGTATGAACAAAAAATACTTACAGGAAACTTTACTCTCAAAAAAAGTGAATTGTTTGACAAGCTCTATCGACTCTTTCATCTAAGAAATGTGTTGTTGGTTGATTTTGGGTGCACCAATACTTCGGTCGCCCCCTATCACAAAAAACAGTTACTCCTGGGACGTTTTTAAATGAAACGTAAATATGATTATGAACTCTCTTTATTCTATACAGCAAAGTTTAAAAAGAAGACTGGTCGCAAGATAAGGATTTACGTTTGCTGCGAACCTTCTGTCTTCGAAATATCCTTTCTTGTCTTTAAACACTCCATTCGGAATGCGAATAGAGGTATGTCGTGTTCCAATGCCCCATGTAAACACATCCATCGATGAGGTTTCATGTATCCCCGTCAATCGTAAATGATTGTTTTTACCTGATAAAGAAATGACTTCCGAATGGCGAGAAGATAATTTATCTATACATTCTTCTATTTTACGAATCCCATCTTCTTGTCTCATCTCTTCTGTACTAAAGTTAATATGACAACCTGAACCATTGATTTTAGGGAAGGGCTTCGGGTCATACAAAATAGTTATGCCATATTTTTCTGCGGTCCGTTCCAGGATATATCTTGCTAACAAAAGTTGATCTGCGGCATCAATGCCGACGCATGGGCCTATCTGAAACTCCCATTGACAGTGAGATACCTCGGCATTAATCCCAGATATTTCCAGTCCGGAACCGAGACAAGCCTCCAAGTGTTCCATTGCAATCTTACGCTCGAGTGGATATTTTCCACCCACGCCGCAATAGTAGGGACCCTGAGAGGACTGATTGTTTGGAATACCTTCTCCAACCATAAAATATTCCTGTTCTAGTCCAAACCAAGGGTTCAGGTCTGGATTTACATCAAATATTTTCTTTGCTTCGGCCCGTTCAAAAAGGGGCACTCGATTTACCCCATCGTATCGAAATGTTTCACATAAGACTAAATAAGAGGTGCAATGTTCTATCACGAATGGAGACTTAATCACTTTTACAGGCACTAAAATGACTTCTGTATCCAGACCAAAGGCTTGTTCTGTTGAACTTCCGTCATAATTCCATTCTGGAATATTTTCCACACCAACGCATCTGTTCATTTGGTTCCATTCCGATATCGTTCCCATATCGACCTTTTTCATGATTTTACTTTTTGAGCGAAACTCATCCTTTCCGCCTGTCCAGATATATTCGAGATGGAACATGTATCATCTTATACTCTACTCTTTTTATATCCTTAAAATCGAATAATATAAAAACACACTGTATCAGAATAAAGATGAAGATTCGTTACTTCTCAGACCTCCATTTGGAACACATCAAACACATCGATATCTTTCTGCAAGAGATTCAACCGGGCGAAGTCTGTATCTTGGCGGGGGACATTGGCAATCCTTGTAAGCCCCAGTATGACACGTTCATGAAGTTTATGAGTCGAAACTTCACGAAAGTGTTTGTCATTGCAGGGAATCACGAATACTACCACAATCCCATGGACGAGACAAACGCGCACATGGATAAGTATTTTAAACCATTCGAGAACATCACCTTCTTGCGGAACAGTTACGAAATCTACCGGGGCTATTGTTTTGTCGGAACCACGCTGTGGAGCCACGTGACCGACCCCAGATACAAGATTCAAGACGTGTATCAAATTCCCCAGTTTGATTACATTCAATACAATCGATTGCACCGGTCCAGTATTGCGTTCTTGAAAGAGGCTTTGACGCACGAGAACTGCGTGGTGATTACGCATCATGTTCCGTCGACCTCGCTGATACATCCCAAGTATTTGACCCCGTCGATGATGCCTTATCATCAATGGTTTGCGTGCGACCTGGATGCGTTCTTTACGCCGAATATCAAGGCCTGGTTTTATGGGCATACGCACACGCCTTCTTTCGCGAAGATACAGAATATACCTTTTCTGTGTAACCCGATAGGGTATCCAGGCGAGAATACAGTGGATTTTGAGGCGACCTTTGTGTTGGATATCTAATTATGATGCTCCACCAAAAAATCCACGGTCTAACCATTGTCGGTTAAAAGCATCTACTCCACGTGTATTTGTACATCCGAAATCAACCAATAAAATATTTCTTAGATGATAAATCGAATATAGCTTTTTATACAACTCTGATTTCATAAGACTAAATTTTCCTTGTTTTATTTGCTGTTTGTAAAGGACGGTGAAATAAGATTGTCCTTTTTTATTTCTACGCAATAACATGACTCTTCCGTCTGGTTTCTCCTCTTTGTCTTGTGTATAAAACTGCCATTCTCTTTCACAGAATTCAGTGGGGGCTGTACTATGTTTAGGTTTGGAACCAAAGAACCCTTGATACCTTTGTGACGTCTTTATTTTTGCCTCCATTCCTGGATTTTTTTCAAATTTATTTTTTAATGTCTGAATAAAGTCTTCTATATCCGTAGATAAATAGGAAAGAGCATTTGAAAATCTATTTCGTATAAAGGACTCAAATAATTGTGGTTGCGTGAACCAAATACACGAATTTCCTATGTTTGCGACAAGTAACGTATGATGTTTCATACCTTCTATGGTTTGAATACGACACAAGTCGCCTTTAAATTCGGAATGTCCTATAAGAAACACAATTCCGTCATATTCGTCATTTTCTGTATGAGTGTAATCTATATTGGGAACATATTGTTCAGTAAAATTATATGGACTCGGACTGTAATTCTCCATATTCTCAGAGGCTCTATCCATTAGCAGCAGGGGAGTTTTTGGTTTGCCATTTTTGCTCTTTTTGCTCTTTTTACTCGAATTTGTCGAATGTTTTGAACTGTTGCGTGTTTTATTTGAATTGCTCATACAATAGGTTGTGATTAAAAGATATTGGAAATTCAAAGGGATTTGACCTATTTTATTTACATTATCATTTCGAGCTCTGTCAGTTTATCATATCAAGGCCTGGTTTTACGGACATACGCACACGCCTTCTGTCGCGAAGATACAGAATATACCTTTTCTGTGTAATCCGATAGGGTATCCGGGCGAGAATACAGTGGATTTTGAGGCGACGTTTGTATTGGACATGTAAAAAATAGACTAATACATCTGTAGATAGTCCCGAAAGTCTACCTCATATTGGCTGCATAGTCGCATGAGCCGCGCTGGGTCAAAGACATAAGCCATGAGTTCTTCCGTGAAGGGTGTGTTGTTTATTTTCATTCGTTCCGTATCCAAGTGAAAGAGTAGATGCATGGCCTTTGGGTTCGACGATAATTCGCTCCAATCGATCTTGTCGGGTTCGAGTAAATGGACAGCAGCTGGATTTTGAGACAACCTTTTCCAATCGATATGTTCGGGGTATTTTTCCAACAACGGAACTGCGACTGGATGACCCGACAATAAACTCCAACACCTCGAGCAAAGTTTATCCACGTGTTTTTCCAAAAACTGAATCCCTTGATGCGTGATGTCACGGTTCCGACACACACAGACCCATTCGACCTGATCGATGTTTTTTTCTAACAAAGGTATCAGGTTCGGATTGTAGGAAGCAAATAACCAGCGAATCTTTTCGGGGTATTTCTCCAAGAGTTCCAATGCGTTTGGATGTTGACTGATCCCCGACCAGTTCAACGTTTCTGTTTCGATACGGGCGAACAGAGGAAGGACGTCTGGACTTGGGTTCCAACTTAAAGCATGTCCTATCACTTTATCGGGGTTCTCGGTCAACAGCTTTATTGCACCGTGGTTTCTGGATAAATTCGTCCACTCTATCTTGTCCAGATGTTTTTCCAGAAGAGACATGGCGTGCGGGTTTTTAGACAACACGTCCCAATCGATTTTATCCAAGTGATGTTCCAGAAAGGGAATCGCGTTTGGATTAAGGCATAACCCTTTCCAATTGAGGTATTTTTCGAACCTGTGAAACCATTCGGGCTTTCTCAGAAGAGATACGATACTTGGGTTCTTGCTTAAGAAATACCAATCGAACCTTTCCAAATCGGGTTCGATAAGAGGTATCGCGTTTGGATTCATGGATAAGAGTCTCCAATCTATCTTGTCCAGATGTTGTTCTAGGTAAACAACCTCTGCATGGGTAGATAGGATGTTCCATACTGCACGTGGGTCGGGTATAAAGAGAGGCTTCATGTTTTCTGTTTTGATTATTTGATTCGATTTATTCAATTTTATCACATTCCCGTTATTGGAATATTGGAGTTCTAATGATAATTATTGGAAAACAAATATAGAAGGATACCCTATATTTCTATATGCCCGTTTATCACTGTGAACTCTGTCAGTTTACCACACCACTAAAGAGCAACTATATGGCACACGTTTCTTCGCAAAAGCATATAAGAATCATTCAGTTAAGAGACCGGGTTAAACCCGAAGTCATCCCTGAGGTGCCTCAAAATCAACCCGTAGTCAACGTTTTGACAACCCAAGCTGAAAAAGTAGCCGAGTTTGTATGCAAACATTGTCAACAGAAGTTTGCCTTTAAACAATCCATGTATCGACATATCAAGAATACTTGTAAGAAAAAGGATGACCCCATAGAAACAATACGTTTGATGAAAATCGAGATGGAAAAACTCAAAACTGAATTAGAAAATCAAAATGAAAGGTTAGAGGCTCATCAAAATAAAATCAACCAGTTAATGAATATAAATTTTCCATTTCTGAAGTCTTAGAACAAAAGCAAAGGAGACAAAAAGGAAAGCCTGGGTCCACTTTTCAGAAAGGGGCTTTTCTATTTTACAGTTCGAGAATCCTCGCTCTCTCTCCCGCGAAAATTTATTTTATTAAAGATGACTCCTATAATTTTATGGTAACAAATTAAATAAATATTTATTAAAACAATGACATGTATAACGGTATCATATAATAACGCATTTGTTTTTTAAATATAGACATTTGTTTTTTAAATAAATCTATATAGAAAAATAATGGATAATTATAGATGCCACTTTATAAATGCGAACTCTGTCAATTTTCAACACCATTAAAGGGCAATTATACGGTTCACCTTTCTTCATTAAAACATGACCTGAGGAGTAAAGTAAATGCAATTCCTGCGCCGAGTCAACATGTAGTCATTCCAGAACCACCTCAAAATCAACCCGTAGTCATCTCGGAACCACCTCAAATAAATGAAAAAGCAAGTCCGTTTACCTGTAAATATTGCGAGCAGAAGTTCAAGTTTAAACAATCCATGTATCGACATATCAAATATACTTGCACGAAAAACAAAGATGAAGATTTGAAAGAATTGGTGCGACTCATGAATATACAGATGGAACAACAGAAGAATGACTTTTTGTCTCAGTTGCAAAGTCAAAAACAAGAATTCAATAAAAAAATAGACAAGTTGATGGGGAAACTAGAAATCAGTGGTTCCTTTAATACCACAAATAATATTCAAAACATTCAACTTCTTGGCTACCGACAAACCGATGTCTCACACCTCACGGACGAAGACTACAAAAGATGTATCAAGCGGGTGAATCATTGCGTCAAGAACATGATAGAGACGGTTCACTTTAATCCTGAGAAGCCAGAAAACATGAATATCTATATTTCCAATATCAAGGACAAGTATATTATGGTCTACGACGGTGCGAACTGGAACCTTGCAAACCGAAAGGATGAATTGGACAGGTTGTATGAAGAGAAAGAGATGATGCTCGAGGAGTGGCTGGACAGTAATCCAGATGAAGAACTCAAGCAAAAATTCTTGAAATACCTGGACAACAAAGACAACGACGAGTGCCTGAACCGTATCAAGGAAGAAATCAAGCTGATGCTTTATAACAAACAGACTATGCTTCAATTAAAAAACAGTATGTAACGCATATAACGAGGAATTGTTTTATTTTTGTGCCGTATAAAATATAAGAATGAAATTTATAAGTATAGGTCCTTACTGTGCTACTGGGGATATATTAAAAAATCATCATTTAAAAACAGAATCCTATCCATTTGATAATATTTTTTCTTCCTTGGACATTGTAAAACATTGTTTGGATGACAAATTCAAGGTATTTTTAGATAAACAATACTATACACCTGGAACTTGTCATAAGTCTACACGACACTCTTTTTATTGTCCATTTTTAGATACACCCTTATTGAGAATACATCATATGGTAGTTGATGGGTGGGCAAGTGATTATAAATCATCTACTGGCAATTTTTTCAATCACCATAATTTAATCGACGATACGGGTGATTATGAAAAATTTCAAAGACGTTGTGCAAGATTATTAACCCTTCTTGAAAGCAACGAAAAGGTAGTGCTTTTTTATTACAATCGTTATACCACGTATTTTGACGATTTAGTCGAGTTTTACAAGCATTTTTGTCACAAAAAAAATATTTTTATTGTCGGTGTATTTGAAAACATGAATGATTGTAGAAAAATACTCTATGAAAATGTAAACTGTAAAATATACCAAAATTATGATTTGCCCACCATAGTTCATGACGTGCAAATGAACTTTAAAGAATGAACGTATTAGACAAACCCAAAGTTTCGTTTACAAACATCGAGAAGGGTATTGTATTCCCGAATAAGTCTATGTGTATCGTCACTGTATCCCTTTTCAAGCTGTTCCAAATCATAGTCCCTAAAATCGGCGATTAACGTATACACATCTTCCGCTGTGATGGTTTCAGGAAGATGTTCATCTTTTAGTTGGTCATAACTGTCGTGTAGCAACATACGCAACTCTGGTTTATTTTCTATGTCGGAAAGTAATATATTTTGCATGGCGCGCACAAACTGTTCGCCTGTAATCACCCTACGTTTATCCGTAGCCGTTAAATGGTTTCTACACATCGGACAGGTTTTTAATTCAAAATCAATAGAATGTTCACTCTTGAATTTGAATACAGCGGTATTGATACATTTTTTATGAAAACGATGCGTGCAGGATAGTGAAACCGAACTGGGTGTATGGTCTTCTAGACAAATCGGGCAGGTCTCAATAAGGTGTGTCATTTTATAAACGAATACAACTTTTAAGAAACCTCAATTTTATAGGATAACTTAAGGAGACAAAAAGGAAGGCATGGTCCACTTTTTAGAAAAGGGATTTTCTATTTCATACCTCAGCATCCTTCACTCCCCCCCCCCTTCAAAAATCTATTTTAAAAATGTTGTTGTCAGATAATTTTATGGTAACAAAAACAATAAAAATACAATAACAAATGATTACCTTATCAATAACATGATTTTAAAAATACAATATAG
>Ga0247722_10001908_pt1 | contig 11142 bp, 10 predicted proteins | sample MSEWelMarce3H_FC_FD_189094 | JGI IMG/M metagenome (GOLD analysis project Ga0247722, IMG submission 189094) | Subsurface sediment microbial communities from gas well in West Virginia, United States - MSEEL Well Study Marcellus 3H_FC | ecosystem: Environmental > Terrestrial > Deep subsurface >...
AATAAAAGTTGAATAGATTTCATAAAGACTGGTTTTAGAGTTATTGGGTATACAATAAACGCAGTACTCGTTCTTTTATTTCAAAACTTTATCATTTATTTTTAATTGTACTATACTCTTTTTTTTCGCTTGGCGTACGCACATAAAAAAACTGCCGGTTTGCCGGCAGTTGTATTTTTTCTTAAGCGAATTTTTACTTTTTTAGTTGTTCATGCTAGTGAGGAACTCAGCGTTGTTTTTAGTTCCTTTCATGTTTTTTAGCAGGAGGTTGATGGCTTCTTCTGAGTTCATATCAGCCATATGCTTGCGCAATACCCACATGCGCTGGAAAGTATCTTTGTCTAGCAACAAATCATCTCTTCTTGTACTGGAAGCAACGATATCGATGGCCGGATAAATTCTACGGTTGCTGAGTTTGCGATCTAACTGCAATTCCATGTTGCCCGTTCCTTTGAATTCCTCAAAAATAACTTCGTCCATTTTACTACCTGTATCAACCAATGCGGTGGCCAATATGGTAAGAGACCCCCCGTTTTCAATTTTACGTGCTGCACCAAAAAACTGTTTTGGTTTCTGCATGGCGTTTGCCTCAACACCACCACTCAACACCTTGCCACTGCTGGGTGCCACGGTATTGTGGGCTCTGGCCAAACGAGTAATAGAATCCAACAAAATCACTACATCGTGGCCGCATTCTACCAGCCTTTTCGCTTTTTGAAGCGCAATAGTAGATACTTTCACGTGCTTTTCTGCTGGTTCATCAAAGGTAGAAGCAATTACTTCTGCCTTCACGCTGCGTTCCATATCTGTAACCTCCTCTGGTCTTTCATCAACCAATACCACCATAAGGTAACACTCTGGATGATTCTCTGCAATGGCGTTGGCCACTTCTTTGAGCAACATCGTTTTACCCGTTTTGGGCTGTGCTACAATGAGTCCACGCTGGCCTTTACCAATGGGCGTAAACAGGTCCATGATACGGGTGCTGTAATTGTCGCTTCTTACACAAAGATTCAGTTTCTCGAACGGGAACAACGGGGTCAAATAATCGAATGGTACCCTATCTCTCACTTCCTCCGGCGTTTTGCCATTGATGGTTTCTACCTTGAGCAAAGCAAAATATTTTTCCCCCTCTTTTGGAGGACGAACAGACCCGTAAACAGTATCCCCAGTTTTTAAACCAAATAATTTTATCTGGGAAGGAGAAACATAAATATCATCGGGAGACGACAAATAATTGTAATCACTGCTGCGAAGGAAACCATAGCCATCGGGCATCATTTCTAGGACACCCTCTCCCAACACAATACCGTCGAACTCGATGTTGAATACCGGCTCTTTTTTCTGGAAAGGTGGCCTGTTGGGCTGTGGTGGTCGCTGCTGATAACTTCCAGGCTCTTGTTCCTGCTGATCTTCTTCGTCGTCTAAATCAACCTCGGGTTGTTGTATCTCATCTTCTGCCGCCAGCATTTGAGCAATGGCTGCAGGAATGGTGGTTTGTTCGCTGGTGATGGGTTGTAGCTCTTCCTCTTCTTCTTCTGGTTGAGCGTCGGCATCTGCCTTCGGTTTTTTAGGGGCTGGTTTTTTATCCGCTTCCGCTTTCTTAGCCCTTGCCGCTATTTCTTTTTTAAACTGCTGCTCCTGAATATTGTCTGCAGTGTCGTTGCTGGAAGCTTTTGTAATACGCTTTCGTTTTGGCTTTTCACCCTCTGGTGATGCTTTTTCTGTTGCCATGTTTTGTTGTTTTTCGAGAATGCCGGAAATAAGTTCCGTCTTATTCATTTTTTTGGAATTGGCGATTTCTAATTGCGCTGCTATGTCATGCAGTTCAGGAACGAGAAGATCGCTCAGTTGTGCTGTATCGTACATAAAGTATTGAGGAATGCGTTGTTCAAAGTCCGCTCTAATTATGCCTTTAAAATGGAATTGAGATTGAAAATTTTTTGTGATGGAATTGGCTGTGTACTGTTGAAGTAAGAGATATAGGATAATCACGCAACCGAATCCATTGCAATAATACGACGATTTTTAAACAAACAAACAAATTTTTTGCGGGAAGCATCCAATGTATGGCCCATTATCTCTATCCATACCGGTGCTTACCTCCCTTTAATTTTATGTTTTTTTGTCTACACATCATGTCTTCCTCATTTTTCCTGATAGCGTAAAGGCTGTTCCCGAATCTGTAAACAACCATCCTAACAAACGGTTGAATTTTGCAAAAAACTAAACGGAACATGAGAAAAGGATTTTTGATAGTAACGAGTTTGGTTTGTTTCCAAAACATTTGGGCGCAGGAAAACAACAATGCTGAAGTAGATACAACGGCCAGCAATATGCCACAGATCAATGTAGTTGCGGTGAAAGATAGGTTGCTCACCCGTGTACCCGGCTCGGTAGCGGTGATAAACCAAGCCAACATCAACCAAATTTTGCCACAAAGCGCCAACGATGTTGTTCGAAAAATACCTGGGCTAAATGTAGTAGATGAAGATGGGGCGGGGCTTAGGATCAACATTGGTATTCGTGGGCTTGACCCAGATCGAAGTCGCAATGTTTTAATGTTAGAAGATGGCATTCCTGTTGCCCTGAACCCATACGGTGAACCTGAAATGTATTTTACACCGGTAATAGACAAAGTGAAAACAGTAGAAGTTTTAAAAGGAAGCGGCCAGATTTTATTTGGTCCGCAAACCATTGGTGGTGTGGTGAACTTCATCACCCAAAACCCTCCGCCGAAAGCAACTACCAGTATTAAGATTCGTGGGGGTGAAGGCGGTTTCTTTTCGGGTTATGCAACCTTTGGCAATACCGTTGGCAACACCGGATTCCTCATCAGCTACTTGCACAAACGAGCCGATAAACTAGGGCCTACTGCTTTTGAGATCAATGATTTTTCTGCAAAACTCCATCTCAACCTCAACAATAAATCGAGTGTTGGTTTTAAAATGGGTGTGTACGACGAAATTTCAAACTCCACGTATATCGGTATAACACAAACCATGTTTGATAAGGGCGGGCAAGACTATGTTCGACTGGCACCCGATGACCTCTTACCCATCAGAAGATACAATGCCAGTATCAGTCATGTGTACCACTTCAACCATCAAATGAAATTGCAAACCAACGCCTTTGCCTACACTACTAGCAGAGATTGGCGCCGACAAGATTTTAGTACCAACCCAAATGCTGCCAATAAAACAGGCGTAGTTTGGGGGGACGCCAGGGTGCCTGGTGGTGCTTTGTACATGTTGAACAGCAATGGCCACCGCAACCGTCAGTTCGAAGTTTTGGGTATTGAGCCGCAGTTAAAGATTGAAGCCAACACTGGTAAAATAAGCCATGAATTACAAATTGGAACCAGGCTTTTGTGGGAGAAAGCCAACGAAGAATTTGTTATTGGCAAAAAAGCAAATGCTACTGCAGGTGAACTGCGAGACGATGAAATTAGAAGTGGAGTAGCCATCAGCGCCTATGTGCAGGATCAAGTAAACATCAGTTCGCAGTTAAGCGTACACGCAGGAGTGCGAATGGAAAATTTTGATTACAAAAGACAAATCAACAGAGGTCGTTTCAATATAAACGGAACCACCATAGTTGCAGACACCAATGTAGTGGCCAATGGAAATGTATTTACCCTGATACCGGGCATAGGGTTCAACTTCAAAGCCAGCGAAGCCATCAATCTCTTCGGTGGAATTCACAAAGGGTTCGCACCACCACGAACGAAAGATGCCATCACATCCAACGGTGTTTCTTTGAACATTGAAGAGGAAAGCAGCTGGAATGCAGAACTGGGTATACGCAGCGCATATTCTACATTCCTCAGCGCAGAACTCACCGGGTTTTACATGCAGTTTAGCAATCAAGTCATCCCCATCTCACAATCGAGCGGGCAGGCAAATGCCACAGGCCTAGCCAATGGCGGAGCTACTAGGCATACCGGTATGGAAGCCGCTTTGGAAGCAGACCTTGCCAAAGCCTTCGGCAAAGCGTATGCAATTACTATTGGAGGAAATGTTACCTATGTTGTGTCCGAGTATTCTGAAGACAGGTTCATTTCAAAACCTGGTAATGTCGTAAATGTAAAGGGCAACAAACTTCCTTATGCTCCTTCATTGATTGTTAACAGTAGTGTTGGTTTTGAGTCGAAAAAAGGATTCGGTATCAAATTGTTTGGCAACTACATCGGCGCTCAATTTGCCGACGAACTCAATACGGTTATACCCAACGCCACTGGTTTAATTGGAGAGATCGGTAGTAGGTTTGTAGCCGATGCTACCATTTATTATCCTTTCAGAAAAAATAGCCTCACTGCAAGTATCTCTGCCAAAAACATCGGCAACGAAAGGTTCATTGCTTCCCGCAGGCCACAGGGCATCAAGGTAGGAATGCCTCGTCAAATTATTGCAGGCATAAACATCGAATTGTAAACAAGCGCCACTAAATAACAAGAGCCATTTCTAAAAATAGAGATGGCTTTTTGTTTTCGGTAACCGTATTTTTATCTCACAAAATACGTAGATGCCAACACCACTAAAATACATTTACAACGACCTCTTTTTTGGAGAGTTTTGTACCGCTGCAAAAAAAGCCATCCCTGGTTTTAACCAGAAAACGTTTATAGAGGGGGTGCATCATACAGATTGGGAAGCCCTCGAATTGAAACAGAGAATGCGGCGATTGTCAACGGTGCTGCATAGCTTTTTGCCGGGAAACTATGCCAAACAGCTGGCAACAATTTTAGACCTAATAGACTGCCTGCCAAAGCCAGGTAACGTGCAATATGGTAGTCTGGCCTATATGTTTCTTCCCGATTTTGTGGAACAATTTGGACAGCATGACCTTATACGATCCCTGCAGGCAATGGAGAAAATTACACCGTTTACCAGTTGCGAATTTGCGATCCGACCTTTTTTAAAAAACCATATTAAAGAAACCATGTTTCAAATGCAAGAGTGGAGCAAACACCCCAACGAACACGTTCGCAGGTTTGCGAGTGAAGGTTGCCGACCACGATTACCATGGGGCATGGCCATTGAATCATTAAAAAAAGACCCCGCTCCTGTTTTACCCATTCTGGATCGATTAAAAAATGATCCTTCCCAATATGTAAGAAGAAGTGTGGCCAACAACCTGAACGATATTTCTAGAGACCATGCCCTACTGGTTGTAGAATTGGCAGCAAAATGGTTGGGTAAAACCAACAACACCGATCGTTTGTTAAAACATGCCTGCAGGGGTTTGCTCAAAAGCGGCAACAGCAAAGCCCTCGAGCTATTTGGTACAGCTACAGATGTTCCCTGTAACGTAAGTGAATTGCAATTTTCTGCAGAACAAATTGCCATGGGCAGCAGTCTGCAATTTTCTTTTGATGTGCAGTTGTTGGCTAAAGAAGCGGCTCGTTTGAGAATTGAATACGGGGTACATTTCATGAAAGCAAATGGACAACAGCAACAGAAAGTTTTCAAGATTGCAGAAAGTACTTTTAATCCTGCACAAAAAATTAGTTTCCAAAAAAAACACGCCTTCAAAGATTTAACCACACGCAAACACTATGCGGGTTCGCACCAAGTTTCTATTATCGTAAATGGTTTGGCCCGACAACAACTCTCATTTTTGTTAGAGAAAAATTCTTAAAATCATGACCAATATCAGCAGAAATCAGTACAATTTTTTGTACATTAATGTCTGTTAAATGACATTGTTTCTGTTTTTACATTTTGGCAACATTTTAGCAATGCTATAGATTGTATTTAATCACCATAAAACATCATTTCCATGAATAAGAAATTAATAAGCGGATTGTTGGTAGGCGCTGCCGTTGGCGCAGTGCTGGGTATTTTATTTGCTCCCGATAAAGGAACAGAGACCAGAAAAAAGATGGCTAAAAAAGCAGAGGACCTTGGAGACGAATTAAAAAACAAATATTCGGAAGCCAAAGAAACGCTTCGTGAAAAATTTGAGAAAATAAAAACGGAAGCCGAAGACATGATGGAAAAGGACGCCAAAGAACAGATGGGGTAAACCATTAGCAGCATTAAAAAACAAAACGACATGGAACAACAAACAGAAAACATAGAAGGCCTGTTTGAAAAAGCGGCCGGCTATGTGGAGACAAGGCTCGAATTATTTAAACTAAAAGCGGCTTTAACCACCTCAGCCGTAGTGTCTGAATTGGTAGGGCGCATCGTAATAATATCCATCGTTACGATGGTGGCAATGTTGCTCAACATTGGCCTGGCTCTGTGGTTGGGAGAGTTACTGGGTAAAACCTATTATGGCTTTTTGGTGCTGTCAGCATTTTACAGCCTATTGGCGGTGCTGCTGTATATTTTCAGAGAAAAATTAGTGGAATCCCCTGTTTCCAATGCCATCATTAAAAAAATGACCAGATCATGAGTTACAATAACACGGCATCATTAAAAGCTGCGATTCAGCAACTGGAAGAACAGAAAAAAATGCAACAACAAGAATTGGTTCAACATTTTTATGTCACCAAAGAAAGTTTAAGGCCTGCAAACCTATTTCGTTCTGCAGTTAGCAACATAGATGCAGCAGGTATTTTGGGAACAGTCATCAAAACTGCGGGCACCATTGGTGCCGGTTTGCTTGCAGGAAAATTAGCAGGTGGTGGCGCAGCGGTTGAGGGGGGAAGGGGCCTCTTGCGCATGTTCTTAAAACAAGCCGCGGGCAACGGTATCATCAATAATAGAGACAAGCTAAAGGCTTATGGTATTGCCATTTTCAACAATCTTTTTTCTAAAAAAAATAAACCGGCATAAGCCGGTTCTTTTTTATGCCTTTGTTTTAAATTTTTCGATCGCAGCTTTAGAAAAGGAACTTAAGATTAACCGACCGCTGATGGCCGCTCTTTCTTTGAGCAAATCGTCCCAATGTTCGGTTCCTGCCCAGAAAACTTTTTTCATTTCTGCCATGGCTTCCGGATTCGAATGGGCCAATGTGGTAGCCAACCTATTAACAGACTCGTTCATATTGGCCACGTTTTCGTGTACTTCAGCAAACAGGCCCTTTCTTTTTGCCCATTCGCTGTTGCGCCACATGGTAGCATCGATGGCCAATGCACTGAATGCAGCAGTTCCTATTTTTCTTTCCACAGCAGGACCTACTACAAATGGTCCGATGCCTACTGCCAGTTCACTTAATTTAATGTCTGCCTCCGTTACGGCTATGCTGTAATCGGCCGTTGCTGCCAAACCAACACCTCCTCCTACACATTTTCCCTGAATTCTGGCTATGATAAATTTTGGGCATTTGCGCATGGCGTTGATCACTTGCTCAAAGCCACTGAAAAACATCAATCCTTCTTCTTCATTTTTTATTTGTACCAATTCATCAAAAGAGGCGCCTGCACAAAAAGCTTTTTCGCCAGCACTTTTCAAAACAATCACTTTCGATTCTGTATGCGTTCCCGCAAAATGTATTTCATGTGCTAGTTGTTTCAACATTTTACCCGGCAAAGAATTGCTTTGGGGATGAAAAAACTCTATACTGGTAATGCCATTGTGCGTTTCAGATTTTACATACTCCTGTTCCATATTGCTGTGTTTAATAATTAAAATAACCTTCTCTTCTCCAAACTTTTAGGATCCATTTAAAGTTACAAACTCAATTTTAAAATCTTGATCCTGTTGTTTTATTTAACCGGTTTTTTCATTTGCACCATGGTAAGAATGGTTGCTACCCCGGTGATTTCCTCGGTTTCGTCTAAAATTTCTACGTACCATTTTACAATGCCCTTGGCAATGTCCTGACCCTTTACGAAGGGAACGTCTGGATTGACCTCTTTTAATTCCTGTGCCGTTTTTTCTTTACAGGTAAATCGGATATAGATGCTATTTCCAGGATAAACCGGCTTGGTGAAACGCAGTTCATCTATTCCGTAATTTAGTAACACCGGATTTTTTTCAAAGCTATCTACAAACAACCCCGCAGCTGCACTCATGATAAAATAACCATGTGCTACTTGTTGGTCGAACATGGTGCCGTCGAAATTGGTGTGGGTAAGATGCGCATAAAAATGGTCTCCGCTAAGCTCAGCAAAACGAGTAATGTCTTCTGAAGTAATGAGCCTTTTTTCTGTTACAATCTGATCGCCAATTTGCAGTTCTTCAAAATACTTTTTAAAAGGATGTGTCCCTGTAGTATTTCCTTTCGCATGAGGCTGATAAACGTTGCTGATGGCAGTGAGCATAGAGGGTGAACCTTGTATGGCCGTGCGTTGAAGGTAATGTTTTACCCCTCTCAAGCCGCCCATTTCTTCTCCTCCACCAGCTCTTCCCGGTCCACCATGCACCAGCATCGGCAAGGGTGAACCATGCCCGGTGCTTTCTTTTGCACACTCATTGTTCAACACCAAAATTCTTCCGTGATGGGTGGCCGCTCCCAACACATATTCTTTTGCAATGGCTGGGCTGGCAGTGATGATACTGGAACACAAACTGCCTTTTCCTTTTTTGCTCAAAGCGATGGCATCTTCTGTATGATGGTAAGGCATGATGGTGCTTACCGGGCCAAAAGCTTCAATGTTGTGTGAGGCTTCGTTGTTAAACGGATCGTTGTTGAGCAATAAGATGGGACTGATGAATGCCCCTAATTCTGCGTCAGCATCCAACACGCTTACACTGTCTGTAGCACCATAAATAATTTGAGAGCTGGTCAATAGTTTTTGTACCTGCAACCGCAACTCCCTTCTTTGTTCTTCGCCGGCTAAAGCGCCCATACGCACGTTTTCGTTCATTGGGTTTCCGATGATGGTTTTTTGCAATTCTGCAGCAATGGAAATAGACAGGTCTTCTATTTTGTTTTCGGGAACAAATATTCTCCTTACTGCCGTACATTTTTGTCCGGCCTTTACGATCATTTCTTTTTTTACTTCTTTTATAAATAGGTCCCACTCTGGCATGCCTGGTTCTACATCCGAACCCAGTACAATACAATTAAGCGAATCTGCTTCCATGTTAAATGGCACCGATTCTGATAAAATATTGGGATGCGATTTTAGTTTTAGGCCAGTGTAAGCCGACCCTGTAAACGTAACCACATCCTGTGCATTTACATGGTTCAACAGATCCCCTGCACTGCCACAAATGAGCTGCAAAGCACCATCTGGCAAAATACCAGATGCTACAATTTCTCTCACCACCGCTTCGGTTAAATAAGATGTAACGGTGGCTGGTTTTACCACTGCGGGTAACCCTGCTAGCAAGTTCACCGCAATTTTTTCGAGCATTCCCCATACTGGAAAGTTATATGCATTGATGTGCACCGCCACGCCTTCTTTCGGCACCAAAATATGATGGCCCATAAAAGTGTTACCCTTGCTGAGACTGATGGGATCGCCATCTAAACAAAATGTTTCATCAGGCAATTTTCTGCGCAGCGATGCATTGGAAAATAAATTACCAATGCCGCCTTCAATATCGATCCAGCTGTCTATTCTGGTAGCGCCAGATTGATAACTGATGGTGTAAAACTTTTCTTTGTGTTCCATCAAATGCAGCGCAAGCGCTCTGAGCATTCTCCCTCTTTCCTGAAAGGTCATTTTACGCAAAGCGGGGTTGCCTTTTTCTCTGGCGTATTGTAAAATAGCGGAGAAATCTAGACCATCAGATGTTGCCCTGTGAATGGGATTTCCGTTAACTGCATTGTACAATAACTGTCCATCGCCATCGCCTTCTATCCAGCTTCCCGTAATATAATTGCCAAGTTTCTGCATAATAAATAGTTGTGTTTACAAAGCTACGCAATGAAAATATAACGATCATTTTATAATTGATTCTGTATCGCGTACACTTCAAATTTTCAACTTGAAAAAATGCATTTTGTAAACGAAGCAAAACCAAGTTGTATTTGCAGTTTGCATTATGATCTGGTAAGTGGTTGCAAGAATGTAACGTAGAGCAATGGCTGTGTAGTTGTTTGTGAAGGGGCAATTTTTTCACAAAAGGCGCATGTCCCGAAAAAATAAATCAACGCAACAGTTCAAACTGATTCCAGTGATGTGTTACGTGTTTATAATGCAATAGGATCCATTCATCAAAACAGAGCGGGCCAAACACCGGGTGGATAGTTGTGGGGTGTGGGTTGCTTTCAAAGAACCCGGCCACGGTATTTTGCAGCTGTGCTATAGCAGCTTCCAATGATGGCATTCGAATAGGAAGTGGCTCATCGCCCAACACCGTTTCTGGTGCTTTTGTATTTTCTCTGAAGGGCTTGTCGCTGTATAAAAACTCTTTGTATTTAGGTAAATGTTCCTCCGGTGTGGTTAATGCAAATTGTAATTTCCCAGTAGATACTTCGTAAAAATCATTCACATGTTCCAGCATCTGCTGTGCATTCATCTTGCCCCAAGATGGTTGTTTGCTATCATTTAATTGTTTCAAATACTCAAAACAGGTGGTTGATAAAAACAACGCTTTTTCTTCAATAGTCATAGTATGGCATAAAAAAACTTCGCAGTTGCGAAGTTGTATGAAAATTTAAATTCTATCGTCTATTTCTTTGCAGAGCGAAGTAAATATTTCTTCTACGCTTCCTTCTCCCTTTATCATCACCACTTTATCAAACCCATGGTAGTAGTCTGCTACTGCTGCTGTTTTGTTGTGGTATTCGTTTATGCGGGCCCTAATTACCTGGTCATTGGTATCATCGCTTCTCCCACTGGTTTCACCTCGTTTTACCAAGCGGCTTACAAGTTCCTCTTCACTTACATCCAATGCTAGCATTACGGCAATTGAACTTGCTTTTAACTCTAGCAAATTATCCAAGGCTTTAGCCTGCGCACTTGTTCTGGGAAAACCATCAAAAAGGAAACCAGAGGCATCCAGATTCTCGTCGAGTGCAGAACTAATCATACCAATTACTACTTCATCGGGAACCAATTGGCCTTTGTCCATAAAGCTTTTAGCCTCCATTCCCAATGCTGTTCGGCGGCTTATTTCAGACCTCAACAGGTCGCCCGTACTCAGGTGTTTCAAGCCATATTTTACAATCAGTTTCTCGCTTTGCGTCCCTTTTCCGCTGCCCGGTGGGCCAAAGAGTATTAAATTGAACATAGTTGGGTGATATCCTCTGGGTTGATGATGATTAAAACTAAGCCAATGGCTAGGACCTCAAAGA
>Ga0247722_10001910_pt1 | contig 11136 bp, 12 predicted proteins | sample MSEWelMarce3H_FC_FD_189094 | JGI IMG/M metagenome (GOLD analysis project Ga0247722, IMG submission 189094) | Subsurface sediment microbial communities from gas well in West Virginia, United States - MSEEL Well Study Marcellus 3H_FC | ecosystem: Environmental > Terrestrial > Deep subsurface >...
AATTTGCCAGATTTTCACTATGTTTGTGCGGAATATAGGCTATATAATATTTATGTTTGTACGATTTATAATTCGACCCCGTAAATATTTCTTCATATGGGTAAATGTTATGTATACTGTGTAAATGTTTACGGTCAAACCCCGTCTCTTCACAAAATTCGCGAATGGCACAATCATAATCTTTTTCTTGAAAATTGCGCCGTCCCTTTGGAAATCCCCATTCAGGTTCATCCCATTGTTTGTATTGATTGCTATCCTCGATTAACGACGCGAGTGAATATTGCTCGCCTTTACCCATTATACCAGACCGCAACATTTCGAACTTATCACGAGACCCATTTTCCTCATGTTTATATTGATTGCTAATTACGTTCTCGCCCCATATATGTTTCCATAATTCGGCAAACGTTTTCGTAAGTAAGTACTGTTTCTCTACATTCGTCATTTGTATAATCATATTCATAATATAGTCCTTGTTATGCACTGAATATTTCCCGCGCATGAAATCAATAAACCCAAATGTATCCTTTCGTCTTATTGTCAAATACTGTAGTTTCGAATCGACAATCCGAAACGCAATGACACCTATACTTATAATCGGTAATTTACATAAATGATATACATGTCCGTATTTCCCACAATTATTACAATAATTATCAGCCATTTGTTATAGTAATACGATAAATCCTAAGTAAATATAATAATGAATCTTTATATACATCTTTGCCAATGTTGTTTGAACCGTCAGTATGGGGACCTCATTATTGGTTTTTTTTACATACAGTTGCCGAATGCTATCCCGAAAATCCAAACGAAGTATTAAAACGCAAATATTATGATTTAATCCAAAACATTCCATTATTTATTCCAATTAGCGAAATCGGCGACAAATTTAGCCGCTTATTAGACAAATATCCGGTAACTCCGTATTTGTGTTCGAAACAGTCCTTCGTACGCTGGATGCATTTTATTCATAACAAGATCAATGTTTCACTTGAAAAACCCGAACTGTCTTTTCCGGAGGCGCTAGCCAAATATCGCTCGCATTATAAGCCAAAACCAATATATTTAGCAGAACAAATCAACCTGCGTCGGCACTATTTGTATGCATTTTTCATCGTTCTTGTCGTATTTTTGATATACATGTATTATGAATAACGTAGGCAAATATTCTCTAGATAATACAAAGATGCGGTTAGAGTTGTATATCATAATCATTGCCGGATTTATAATCGCCAACATATACACCGATGGAAAGTATGCGAAAATGCTCATGTCGGGCAAAAAATACTATCAAATGGCGGGCGTCGCGTTTGGCGCACTCATGATATATATTTTGTTTAAGCGCAACCCGCTGCGTGCAAACCAAATTCTGAGCGCATCAAACGATTATTTGCGTTATTTGCCGATTGATCGTAATACTACCAACATGATATCGCCGATTTTGGATTTTACGACCCGACACCAATTTGCCGAACAACAACATCACCATAGTATGGACGGCGGAAATAATACGCGGCCAGTATTAGCTATGCCAGATACGGCCAATGTAACTGGAGAAGCGCGTATTATGCAATCGGGAAAAAAGGCGACAAAGCGTTCTGTAAGTGAAACCAAAAAGAAGTTTGTGGCGTCTAGACAGGACTGGAAATGCGGCGACTGCCAGCATCAATTAACAGCTTGGTTCGAAGTAGATCACAAAATACGCTTAGAATATGGAGGAAGTAATCATGTAGATAATTTAGTTGCATTATGTCGCGAGTGTCACGGTAAGAAAACTACAATGGAAAACCTGTAAGTGGTCGGCAGTATAGTATTTTTGGCATTTATAAATATCAAAAATGCGCGCATATATAATCTACAGTCACTTTATAGAATGGCAGATATAGATATTTCGAAACAAACAATACCAACAAAAGGTCTCGAATTCATAAAATCATACAACAAACACCTGGTATTAGCTATATCCCTCATTGTTGCAGGAATATCGATTAATGATGGTTTCATAAATAGTAGAAATAACCAACCGGTTTCCGGAAATGTATCTACTGTGATGATGTCATTGATTATTGGTATCGGTTATTTTATGTATGCCTCCGTGTTATCTGGCGTTAAGTCAAATAATTTTGCGCTTCTAATGGCAGTATCCGGATTTGTTGCAATATCCATAATCATATACATCCTGGTGACCGTGGATTCAAAAATGTTCGAATTTTTTGCATATTCAACTACGGCAATTCTGTCACTTATTTTGATCGTCGGCCTTGCAATGTTTTTCTATGTATTTAGTAATTTTTTGAAATCGTTTACTGGTTGGGTCGGTTTCGTGGTTTACTTTTTGTTTTACATCCCATGCATGTTATTATCCTTTGTACATTACATTACGAATGAATTTAAGTTGACCACGAGTCCAGTTTTGATATTATTCGTGATAGAAATACTATTGTTATTGTGCTATGTGTATATACCCGACTTAATTAATTATATTTCTAACCAAGCAGGTACGCCTATACTCGAAGGAACTGTATATTTAAATTCACCTAATACATTTAACGTGGGTAAAAGTAATATTATGCCAGATATGGATATTCAACTGGCCGGAAATATTGATAAGACGAAATTTCAAGATTATTCATTGTCGATGTGGACATATGTTAATGCGCATGGTACAACTAAAATCGCGTATAACACCGAGTCGCTAATTTTTGACTACGGCAATGGTAAACCCAAAGTAACATATTATCATGGAGATAATCGAGATGCATCTCAGGTGTACCGCATTTATTTTACAAGCAATCCATTGATCGATAAGAAAACTGGAGCAGAAAAAACAGACTCATCGTACTACGAGTTAAAACTGCCAATGCAACGGTGGAATAACTTAGTATTTAACTACAGCTCAACACATGCCGATTTGTTTGTGAACGGACATTTAGAACGCACATTTTCTTTTGCAAACCGAAAACTGCCGATTGCGGAAACTACAGACGTTATTACGACCGGTAGCATAGATGGTCTTCATGGGGCAATTAGTAACATACGGTATTACCCTGGTCAACTTAGCAAACATAGAATAGCCAGTATGTATAATATATTTATGAAAAAAAGACCGCCGGCAATTAATTTATAGTGATTTATTATATACGCGAATGAATATCGTTGCTATTATTTTAGCCATAGTTGTAGTACTATTAATCTATATATTATACAGTTTCTTCGTAGTAAAATCGACAGAAATCGCCAAATCTGCCAATTTAAACGCGACCAATCCTTCCATACCGATCAAGAATGGATCAATTAGTACACGTTATGCGTATGGTATTTGGATCTATGTGAATTCGTGGAATACGAACGTTGTGAAAAGTGTTTTTTCACGATCCAATAACATTAAATTATATTTAGATACAAATGCGCCAATTTTGAAGTGTGATATTACCATGACTGGCTCGTCAACTACTAAGACCGTTAAAACGCTCGAAATCACCGATAATTTTCCATTACAGAAGTGGACCCATATAACAGTTAGTGTGGATAATCAATATGTAGATGCATATTTAGACGGTAAATTGGTAAAATCCGGGCGAATGTTTGATGGAACCAATGGTCCAGCATCGCCTGATGCATCGCCCATGATTATCGGGGGCAATCCATTTGATGCATATGTTTCCAGGTTTCAATACTGGCCCGAGCCCATTGACCCGCAAACCGCATGGAGTGAATATATGAAAGGTAACGGCCAGAGCAATGTAACCAATTTTATGTCATCATACGGTATTAACCTATCAATTATTAAGGATAATATAGAACAATCCAAATACTCATTATTCTAATTTTTATCAAATCGTTTTATACACATATAATATATTAAACGATTATGAATACATTACAACCTGTAGCAACATCTTCACGTATAGAAATGCCACAAAGTGTTCAAGATATCGGCAATCGTATTGGAGAAACTGTGAATAATCTATCTCAATCAGTCAGTGCTAGTATAAATAGTTTTTCTCAACAGGCCACGGCTGGCGTGGATGCATCAAGTGGGTTTTTATCATCAAATACCATCATTGCAAAATTCGCATTTCTTATTTTAGTCGTAATTGTATTCCTGTTTCTATTAAATTTAGGGATTTTAGCTATTCAATATTTTATGAATCCGTCGAGTAGTCCATATTTAGTCAATGGAATGATCGACGGATCAAGTGAAGGGGTTACCATTACACAAGACCCCAAGATATCCGAGTCAGTGCTCATTCGCAGATCAAATAATGAATCTGGTGGCATTGAATTTACATGGTCTACATGGATACTCATCGGTGAACTGCCTAGTAACACAGATGTTATTAATAAATATCAACATGTGTTCCATAAGGGTACAAATGAATTTACGGAGACTGGCGACAATGCAGGTATAGCAAAGATTAATAATGGACCTGGATTATACATTAAACAAATTACACCACCGGGTGTTAATGATGCGCGATATGCATCACTTCGCGTTGTTATGTCAACTACCACTGCTGGTACGAACGACTTTATTGATGTGGACAACGTCCCGATAAAACAATGGATAAATGTAATTATTCGTATGCAAAATACCACGATGGACGTGTACATAAACGGCACCGTGGCAGGGCGATTAAATTTAACCAATGTTCCATTGCAAAATTATTATGATGTAAATGTTTGCAAAAATAATGGGTTTTCCGGTAAATTGTCGAATTTACGTTATTATTCTTACGCGTTGAACATCTTTGAAATTTCGAAAATAGTAGCCGCTGGACCCAATACAAATCCCGCCAATGCTCGACCTGCAATGACAAATTTCAATTATTTATCCACGTCTTGGTATACGGCCAAACTATAGATCATGCACGGCATGAATGAAATCGCAGTAACATAAGCATAAACTATTTCTATGCCTATGTTAAATGAGTGATTTAAGTGCAATATGCGAACAACGTAAGCAATTTCAATTGTATAATATACCACCTGTACGCGTTGAATCGATATCTCCTTATCCTGCATTTACACAGGAGCAATTAAATATGCGACGTAAAACGGAAATATTGAAGTACAATAAAAACTCGACACAAGGACCACGAATGACACAAAGGCAAAGGCTGGCTGCAACATTTCGCGGGGGATATAACACTGCACGAGTAGTATGTCCAAATGACTATAAAATCCCCGCATTAACGACTTCGGCCGGTGTACCCGGTCCGCCCATATATTTAGTTGAAGACCCCGATGTCCCACTATATAATTACACGAAAGATACAAATGCATATTCAGAAAACACATACGAAGACGATTTAGAATGGATCTTTACGCCCACTGCAAACCAACTGTGTCCCAATAACAATAGTAATACATACACGGAGATAGCCAAATTGATTATTCGCAGCCCAATTCAACAAGCATATACACGGTTTAATTATCAAACCCCGATTCTATTTCGACTGAGAGGTACCGCGCCGACTGCTAAAAGCGCTGGCGCAACAATAAATGCGAATATCGCGACGCTGAGCTTTAGTGCAACATATAACAAAAACGCACTCGGTAACCATGTTCAACTAACCAGCAGTTTTTTGCAGAACAGTTCTATTGATGTACAACTAGTACCGCCGTCTGGATCAAGCACGACTTTTAATTATTTTTGCGAAGCCTATGTGGGATTATTAGAAATAAGTGGTATGATACTTACCACCAGTCCGGGGTTTGTTTATGGTTTAAATATTAGATATATTTTAAATGAAGTTGCAAATTCCATAATCGGCAATGATCAAGAAAAAATAGATAACAACAATGCTATTATATCGGGAATGACATTTGAATTATATGCAAATCTGGCGGATTCGTATACACTTCAATCGTCGGTTAATTGTACATTGGTACCTAGTTCTATTTCCCTGCCATCGAAAAATGTGGTTTTTACTGGCATACCCCACTTTTAAATCTTCGCTGGTTTACACAAGTGCATGAACTGGTTCATCATTTTCAATGTATCGATCATAATCATCTCGACACATTGGGCACGATTCACATTTCACTACACATGATACGCATATGTAGTGAAAACAGCTAGGTATGATTAACTTTTCCGGTACTATAGTGTCGTAGCATACTGGGCAATCTTCATGTTTATTTTCCGCTGCATACATTGCCCGAAATTTGGTTTGCATACGCCTATAATTATGTGCAGCCCGTTCGCGTTCTCTATTTAAAATGTTTCGAAATGTAATTATTTTTCGTGTTTTTGAATCTATTTTTGCATTTAAGAAGTTGATTTCGTTATCTTTTTCCTCCATTTCCGTCAATGGGCGCGGAAATGGGGTGTGTGTCTTATGATAAACGACTTTAATCTGCACGGTTTTATTTGTGCTGGCAGTACTTGTCGGTGGAGTTAGAATCCGTACATAGGACATGAGTGTGTGTTGCAAATACAATTTGTATGGATTGAAATATTCATTAAACGATTGCGTAAACTCGGTAATCGAAGGCAACTCTTGTATTCCGTAAATGGGCTCGCTATCTTCCCATACGACTTCGCTCGATTCCAGGTGGCTTGTGATGTCGCGGTATGCAATCACCACATCTTTGGGCATAACCAGCTCATATTCGTGTTCAAATTTTGTTTTGTTTTCCGTTTTATTAGTAAGAGTATATGTTCTTATGTGAAATGGTTTTATTTCACCATTAGTGAGTTTGACTTCCACTGTCTGCAAAAACTCAGCCATTGCGCGCTGAAACATCTCATCTCTTGTTAATTTAGGCATTGTCGTGTTTTGATTGATTTCATTTACTTTTCGTATTTATGTAAAAGAGTTATCAATTTTTTACATAAACAATAATTTGTGGGTGTATAGTATATAATATGCCTCGCTGCCCTCCCGGTTCTCGAAGATGTCCTCCCAAAACAGGGAAATGCCATAAACGTTCCAAAAACACCGTAAAGCGCAACAAAACCGCTAAGAAAAGCCCTGCCGCGGTCGCTCCCCCAGCTCCTGCTGCTGAGGCAGCCGAAAGTCCCATGCCAAAACTAAAGTGGATTGATCACCTGAAAATGTGTTCGAAAAAGTTCAACATCAAGTATGGCGATGCCATGAAAGACCCCCGATGCCTCAAACTATACCGCGAGAGTCGTTAGAATCGATGCACTTTTGTAAATAATTAATTCTATAGCGATTCGTCAACTCAAAATCTGGTGGATATGTATTTACATCAAATTTATATTCATCGATTTTGGTAATGACGCAATAAAATATATATTCATAGTATTCAATCATATTGATTGCCTGCCCCATATATGTTTTCCAATGACGGACTTGATGACAATGATAAAAAAACATGTCGAGTAGTGTTTCAGGTGCATATAAATGAATCAGGGGGTCATATTTTATCTCGACATCAATATGTTCACAGAATATTGCATACAATGCCTTCATTTTATTCAATATTTGTTTATATTTGGTAACTACATCCTTGCTTGTAGAATATACCCATCCCGGTGCATTTGAATCCACTGATTGTTTCGTATTTTTTGCACATTGGTTCAATATCCATCTTAAATCGGTTAAAAAAATTCGGTCGGTGCGTATATTATTTTTGCCTATGCTTAATTTATTCAACATCGTTTTTTCGTTGTCATATAATGATTGTTGTCGAGTTACTAATGACATCTCATTATGTATTTTATCCAATGACCACGCACCTATATCCTTATATTCATCGAAAACCGTTGCCATTGCCGCAGATTTTGCCTCCATTTTGTCTATAGTCATCAAGTGTTCTCGCTGTATGAACTTTTTTTCATCATTAGTTAACTCAAACGCTGTATACGACCCACCTCGTACATTATCAATCCCATAACACTTCATGTGTTTCTTTACAATAAAATCGATCTCACATGTTTGACGCAAAACAATGGATTCTAGTATTCGTAACGGTTTATATTTACGCAAATATTCGTGCATTATTTCACATTCTAGCATTATAATAGAATCATCGGTGAATGTCGTTGATGATCCATGTAAAAATAGCTTATCTTCTGTCAATAATAGTACATGTAGCAAAAACATTGGATGAAACGTAAATAATATACAGTTGAAAGTCTATATTATTTTTTTGGAAATTTATAAATAACTTATTCGATTGGTCAGTCCATTACTGTGCGTGCGAGTGCATAAAGACACTACGTGTCGGGTTCAAACACATATTCTGTGTGGGAAACACCTGTCCTGACATGCATTTGCTATCATCGTCTACTTCAATGCATCCGCGTTTACCTTGGTATTCCCCGACCAAACACCAGTTCACTTTTCCTGAAGTAATTGGCTTTTGAATCGGGTCGACGCTCGCATCTGGGACGGGGTGATTCATACCCGGCTTTGAATTATTTATCGCACGATCGAGTTGGTTCACTGCAGCAGTGTCAACCTGGCCACGGCTCGCGTCCTTCAACAGACCAGCAGCGGATTGTATGGTATCACCTGTCAAATCAATTCCAGATTTGGCTACACCTGTTACTATATCGGTGGATTTATCAATTACTGTGCCCGCTGTATATCCAAATATTGATAATATTTGAGTAAATAATGGACCAAATATATTGCTAATTATTTGCAATAGATTACCCATGGATGCCAATAAATTTATACCTAAAAAGGACAACACGACTAAGACCGTTAATATAACAATAACTATGTTTTTTCCACTAAACATATTCATTTCGCCAGTTACAATAGTAGGTTCGGTGGCACTCGGCGTTATTGGTTTTTGAGTATTTTCAAATGATTGATTCATAATTATATATTATAACCAGTTTTTTTTGTGAACCGTATTATACTAATATTCTTACAAAAAGAATTTAGACATTCGTTTATTAATATGTTATAATTTGTATTCCTAGTATAATGAGTTTAATTGGAATGCTAGAGTCATTTTTCATATTGAGTTTAGGCATTACATTTGTATTAGTTCTGTTTTTAGTATATCATTTTAAACAGCGACTTACAATATTAGAAAATAAGTGTGATACTACGTTTGAAATTATTAATAACGTTGTAAGTGAATTGGGAAACATTCGCAGTGCGTTTCGTGTAGGAGGAGCCCAGACGCCGGCCCAGACACAGCCCAGACATGAGAGCACTACACATGCCAAAATTAATGTTACAATTAGCGATGATGATCATGGCGTGAGCGATTACGAGGATGATGATGAGGACAGCAGTGACGAGGATGACGATGGAGACGATGAGGGTGACGACGATGGAGACGATGAGGAGGAGAGCAGCGATGATGAGGATGATGAGAGTGATGGTGGCGGTCATGGCGCCCATCACGTCGTCCACGATGTTGAGGAAAGTGGTGAAGATGAAGATAGTGATGGTGGCGGTGACGGTGATGGCGTCCACGATATTGAAGAAAGTGGGGAAGATCACGTAAATGTCGCTTCAGGGTCGAATGATGATTCGAATACCATTCGTATTATAAATTTGGATAATCAACAAGAGTTCGATATTATCGAAACGGTTGAAGACCTAAACGCCGAAACAGGTAACAGAGATGACCAGGTCGACGATGAAAACTCACATATCGAAAATATGGAAGAAATCCTGCTACACGTGGAAAAGTTGCCTACCAGTGAACCTCATTTAGATGATTCTTCTATTACCAGTTCAGTCGCAGAGTCGAAAAACAACAGCCATATTTACAAAAAAATGACTCTACCTGTATTGAAAGCCTACGTTATTGAAAAAGGGTTAATGAGCGACCCGAGTAAAATGAAAAAGCAAGAATTAATTCAGTTAATTGAAACCAGTGATATTTAGTGTAGTTGTTTCATACTGCCCAAATAAAAAAAACAAGTATAATATATAATTCTATTCCTATATTATAATGCAATCAACTATGTCGTTTCATCCCGAGACTATACAATGTGCATATCCGGTAATAAAAGAGACCGTACCACAATCGGAGCGTGGATATAGAACCAATAACAAATATCCTCAATTCCCCCCATTAATGAATGATGGGCGTTCAATCACTGCTACATGGCAACATGATGCTGTTACGAACAAAAAGCTCATTGAAGAGAACCAGATTAAGTCGAATTGGGAATACCGTAGATTTCTTACAAAAAACTCTGCGGGTGTTATGGAACAGAATTTTAGAGAATCGTCCAATGATTTAGGGTATAACAGTCGATTTGTCGCCGCTCCTAATATTCAATCGAATCAGTTTGTCGGTGCATCTAGTCCCGCTCTGTACGCGTCTGTGCAAGACAATCATTCGGTTCTTGGTCGTACGATTAGTGATTTAAAGACGAATTATTTGACTCGTGAAGACTTACAATCCCGCAAATTCTCCCCCGTGATTACACAAGACCAGTTCATCAAATCTATGAGTGCAGAGAAACCAAAGGCATAAGTATTTTTTGAATATGGGCATATAGAAATAACACGTTTATTATCTTCATACATGAAGGTAATAAGTTTTGATATTGGGATAAAAAACATGGCGTATTGCGTGTTGTCGCCAACGCAAAATGCAGACGCGCCGATAACGATTCATGATTGGAACGTATTGAGTATGATCGAGGAGGCGGCGCCTGTAGTATTTCCGTGCAATTGTATGATTGCCGGGAAAAATAAAAAAATCGAGCCCAAAATGTGCAATAAAGCGGCGAAATATAGTAAATTTGACCAATACTTTTGCGACAGGCATGCCAAAATCTACAAACAATATATCATTCCCACAAAAAAACACTCGTCTGCGTTTATCAAAAAACAGAAGGTGCCCGACCTGGTCGCATTATGCAATACACATATGTTGTTATTGAACAATGATGCAAAAACGCTCAAAAAGGACCAACTCATTGAAATACTTTCCGGGTTTTATAAACAAATGTGTTTCGACCCTATTGTCACATTAAAATCGAAAAACGCGAATGAAATTGATTTAATTCACATAGGCAAATCTATCAAACGATTATTTGATCAATTGCCTGATATTGACACCATTACAAATGTACTTATTGAGAACCAAATATCGCCCATTGCAAATAGAATGAAGACAATTCAGGGTATGTTGGCACAGTATTTTATTATGAAAAATGACAATATACACATCGAC
>Ga0247722_10001911_pt1 | contig 11129 bp, 16 predicted proteins | sample MSEWelMarce3H_FC_FD_189094 | JGI IMG/M metagenome (GOLD analysis project Ga0247722, IMG submission 189094) | Subsurface sediment microbial communities from gas well in West Virginia, United States - MSEEL Well Study Marcellus 3H_FC | ecosystem: Environmental > Terrestrial > Deep subsurface >...
TCCTTTACCTTCGCTTAAATACTGATTTATTATCCTTATAGATGAATAACTCTTCTATAAAGCCACTAAATTTTTTTATTATTTTCCATGATAGACTATTCAAAGATAATGTCCCTCCTTATCCCTGTTTCACTTGGGTTGCTGTTAATGAAAAGATTCCCAAACAAATTCCTGATTGGCTTCCTAAAGATTCTCTTATTAAAGAATATGAAATGAAGGTTTATTGTCCTCTGTATCAAATGCTAAACTTCTACCAGAATAGTGCCTTCTTACATTTATATTGGAACAAAGATCTTATCAAATCTAAATACATTGGGTTCGGTCAATACGACATGACATTTAATAAGGTAGAGTTTGAGAATGTATTATCTGTTATTAAAGATGATAAAGCAGATAAAATTATCTCTGCTTTTCTATATCCGTTTGAGATGTTATGTGTTAAAGAAGAATACCCTGCTTGGGAAGAAATATTTATGCGGCCTTACAATTCTTTCTATTCCATGAACCACACCTTTGATTCTCTAAGAGCAATACCATTATCTCTTTTACACACGTTTATAATGCCCACCTGGTTTTTTCTTCACATGATGCCCTTTGTAGAAAGCTTAATTCCAACACTTCTCAGATTTACAAACTGGGAAACCAGGCATATCGCTGGAACTCTAGAACGGGTATTCGCCCTGTGTATTTCTTGTGGGATTGTAGAAGGTAAGTTTCGTCACCTTATACAATTAAAAGGGGTTTCTCACAATGACTCTCAACACTCAGCAGATTCTTTACGAGGAATCCCACAAGGTTCTGAACACTCTTCAAATAAATAACTTATCTATCAAGTCAACCAGCTCATACTTATCTATCTTTACAGAATTTATGCGAAATAGCTTCTGTAAATAGTCATCCACATAGATAATATCATCTACAACAGGAATATTCCTAACCTTAATCTGCTTCATGATGAATTGATATGCCCAACTCTTTGAGGTAAAGCCATCCTTGTTCAGATTCTCCTTACCACATTCTTTTGCAAAATCTGGAGTTGGTTCCTGATATACTTCTGATAATAGACAATCAATCTCTCCAACCTTAGGATCATATCTCGTTTTCAGGCAGTCCAGATATCTCACAAGATTCTCCTTTTTCAACCATAGCGGATATACCTTCTTCTCATTAATTGCCTCATAGAGAAGCTCGTAGAAGGTATGATCCTCATCTCTCTCAAGGCTTAGTCCAGACTTATACAGAAAAAAAATAAAGTCTTTCATTTGACTTGTTGTATTGATAGAGAATGTTACTCCTACCATCTATTAATTTATCTCTTGTTTAGTTTATGCGGACAGACGCTTCTCCAGCCAAGAGTTCAGCACAGACCCCAGGTAATTCATTGAGAGGCCAGATCGGCGAGAAAGCTTCTGGGCTGTCTGCCACACCCAACGGGTTGCGGCAGAGTCACCACCCTCCTCCTTAGCCTCAATGGCAAAGGCAGAATACCACAGATTGAACTCCTTGTAAAGAAAGCTGTAGAACTTTGCCTTCCCCAGAGTCTCCTCGGCAAGTGCTGGACTCAGAGTAACTACAGGAGGGACACTCATGACTGCCTTGACAAGCTCCCTAGAAACCTCGCCAGCTGGCATCACATGGACACGAGGCTTCTTCTGAGAAGCTGCCTGGCGAAGGTCATGCGCCACTGCCTGAGCCTGATAAGGGCAGTCAGGGTGTAGCGCCAGGAACTTCTTGGCCTGGCTGTTCGCCCAGTGAAAGATGTTACAGTATGTGTCCAGGTCAAACTCTGCCACAGCACCAGAAGAGAACATCTGGAACTGCTCAGGGTAGTTCTGGGCGGCGGCAGAACGAGAGGAGCGAAACTGGGAAAGCTTGGAATGCGTCTTAGAAGCAAAGGACATTTGGAACGGGACATACTTATCAGCCAAACAAAAAATCAATTTTTTCCAGCCCTTATGATTTTCTTTTGCTTTTACAAGAATACATTCTGTTCCACATTGTTGTGAAGATGGTTGCCAATGTTAATTGGATTATTATTGTTAATAATGTTCTGATTATTGGGGATATTCTCATTGTTGACAGGAACAGGATCACGAACAATAAGAATGTGCTCAGTGTCACCAGCCTCGCCCACCTCAGGAGGATGCTGCCAACACACCCTCAGTGTCTCTCCAGAAAGAAGCTCGTTCATCTTCTCAAGTGCCGGCTGCTTCAGAAGAACATGCCAACGACCACCGCCGTCGAAAGGAAGAAGAGCCTCTCCAGGAATCGCCTCCTTGTATGCCTCAGAGGCACCAAGACCGTTCATCACATAGGTATTCACACCATTCACGTAGTAATAGATGCTAAAGGTATTGAGCATTTGGGACTGTTTGCTAAAGGTCAAGTAAAAATCAATTTTACCCTATTTGTCTGTTTTTGTGTATGTTTATTCATTTTCTTACTGAAGGAAACCATGCTCCCTGATGGTAAATCCATAGGAAGGACAGCCGCCAGAAAGATCCAGCTTTGGAGGAGGGTCAGGCTTATAGTGAAACATCTCGCTAAAGTTCAAGTAAACACGCTCAAGCATCTCCTTTGGAGTGTTGCCGTCTGTGATGATGAAGAAACCCTCCTGAGTCACCATAAACCTTGAGGTGTAAAGTCTCTCCTTCAGGGCATGCGGCTTGGTGGGAATGCCACAGAAAGGACAAGGGACACAGTTCTTGTCGTTCTCATTTCCACGTGTAATACTTACACAATGGACACACAGCTCATCGGACTCCTCCTCCTTCTCGTAGAGGCAGTCTACAGCCTTACCATCATCCATGTCCGTGATGTAGTTGGCAAGAGTGAGGTTGAATGTCCTTTGCTCGTCGATGAACTTAATCTCTTTCACAAAGATTCCATCCTTCCTCAGACTCTTCAGGGAAAGCGAGAGTTGCTGGGTAGTAATAGATGACATTGGGGGGACTGTGTTAAATGGGTTGTTTGGGGTTCAATTTTATTTTGCTGAAGCACAATAACATAGAGTGGAGAAACTACGTTTCTCCCAATTTTTATATCCACGAAGTGGGCAATAAAAATAGATTTGACTTTGTATTTCTTTTATTTTTTTCTTTTATTTAATCTTTAGCAGCCACTCCCTTATGCCAAGTCAGAAGGCCTAACCTCAGGGGCAAAGAGGTGGCCAACAGGGATGGTCTTCCTGCGGTAATAGAGATTGACACAAGGGACACCATTGACAGTCAGCACATTCATCTCATTGAGAGACTGGTAGATCTTCTTGTCGGCATGGCAGAAGATGCCCCTTGGAACTGCCACCCCATTGTCCTTATACTTGGGGAAAATGGAAGAAGCGGGGCTGAAGGTTGTGTAGTTGTGATCGGCAAGTATGGCGATGAGCTTCTGCTTGCTCTGGTTGTAGCGACTAACGGTAAAGGTCTGCCTCTGCTTGTAGCTCTCTGAGAAATCCTCAATGTCGGCAATCTTCTTCTTGTAGTGAGGGATAGACCTAATGAAGCCATACCAGATATTCTTTTCAAAGGGTGAGAGTTCTGACACTTCCTCCTTCTGCTTGTAAGTGGCGATCATGGCCTCCATGTCACGGACAGACTCCAGCATGGAATCACGCTGTTGAGCAAGTGTATGATCCTCAGACACGCCGCCCCTGATCTTATAGCGCTTGGCCAGCTTCTCTGTGATCTCCACATGAGGGCCTGCCAGAATCTCCTCCTTCACTGGCACCTCAACCACAGAGATCGTGCCACCCAGAGGAAGGCTGGCACGCCACTCCTCCTCTGTGGTAAAGAAGGTCTTCTTGAGCATCTTACGCCAGTGGTAATCCTGCTTGATACAGTCACCCTCGCCATCAATGACAGACTTCACCTGGAGGATGCCGTCTTTTGTGACGATGGCAATGCGGTAGGTCTCCTCGTCAAGAACCCAGCGCAGCTTGGTGCCGACAGGGCGCTTGGGCAAAGGCTCTTGGACTGGAGCAGCCTCTGGCTCTTGCGCAGCAGGCGCAGCAGCAGCCTCTGGCTCTGGCTGAATAGACTGTGTGGCCACCAGCGTCTCAATACTACAGCTACGCTCAGGCACCATAAGAATATCGCCAGCAAGGCACTTCCAGTCCTCAAGGCTCATCATCTGGCGCCAAGTACCGCCGTTGGCGAAAGCCATCACATTGCCATTGGTAAGAACCGTTGCGGTCTCCTTGCCATCCACAGAGCGAAGCTTGGTGCTTGGTGCGTAAGACATTTGTTGATATAGGGGGACTTTGTAAAAAAGGGGTTGGGTTTTTCAATTTTTATTTTTATTTTTATTGGCATCTTTGTATCTTATTCTGGCAAAGGAGAACGCCGCCGAAGCATCTCTTGCGCCCTCACCGATTTCTTGGGAATCTCCTCTGCCACAGCCACCGCCTCAATAAATGAATCATCATCATCGCATTCGTCACAGGATGGAGGAAGGAGATCCTCATACGCCTTCTTTGCCGCATAATAATTTGCCCTTGCCGTATCCACAATATCCTTCTGACGCAGCTCAGAGACCTGAATAGTGTCAAAAGGATAGATCAGAGGCACGAAAGAGATGTGCTCAAAGCTATGGACACCTGTCTCATACCACCACTTTGCCTTGGCCAGCTCTACCTTTGCCTCCCCAATCTTGTAGAGGCGCTTCTCAATAAAGAGGAACTCATTGTCAAGAAACTTATACTCATCCCACATAGCCTTCAGCTCCTCGTTCGTGGCCTCTCCACTCCTTGCGGCTCCGTCATACCGCCAGCGAGCCTTCCTCAGCTCATACCTCACCTCCTTAAGATTCTTTGACAAGACGTGTAACATGTTGGGGGACTGTGTTAAATGGATTGTTTAGGGGTTCAATTTTATTGTGCTTAAGCACAATAAAAAAGAGTGGAGAAATCCTGTTTCTCCCAATTTTATAGCCAGATATCTGGACAAGAAAAAATTTATTATCTTTTGGTTTTAATATCATTTATCTCATTTCTCATTTAGTTAGAAGGACGGTGAGTAGCTCCACCACCCAAGAAAGAGTAGCCCTTGCTAATGAACATGCCATCTTTCAACTCGGCACTATGATCACCGTCGCAGGCAAAATCTGGGTGGCAGAAAGGGCAGCCTGGCCCTTGGACTTTTTCTTGTTCTTGCGCTTCTCCCTGCTGGATGCTGTCACTAATTCCGTGCCAAGATACCTGCTTCTTCAGTGAGTGAGTTGGGATGGGAAGGAGGGGGACAGTAGGAGTCATCCCCCCAACCATGTCATGCTCATCTAACACAGCCTGGCGGATATTGCTCGCCACCCTCTCGTGATCTGGGAGAGACGTGTCACCCAGAGAAAGCTTCAGGGGCATGAGTCCAGATTCCTCTTGAACTGGGAGCGGCTCAGGATGCTTCTTCTTCATCTCTGCCAAGGCAGAGGACACTGTGGTGCCGAAAGTCTCAAGCTGCTCAATGCGGCTTTGAAACCACTCCTCACGCTCCTTCATCCTGGCAATGACACGGGCTTGATGAGCTACCTGATACTCCATTGCCTTGTAGTCTCTCATCATCAGATCGTGCTGCTCCTGCCTAAGTGCCGGCGGATTGAATGAACCTGACATGACCATGGGAAAGAGCTGATTCTTCTTCTCCTCCTCGTCAAGCATCTGCTCACGTGCGAAGTAGTCCTCTTTGGCACAAATCTCTCGCATCGTCTCCTTTGGGCAGCCGGCATCAAGAAGACGGCGGGCACGGTCGGCATGCCAGGTTGACATCTTAGAAAGCTCTACTAACAGATCGCTAATGGTCTTAGGAATGGCGTTATCCATTGTATAGGGATGGGGACTGGTGTTAAATGGGTTGCTTGGATTCAATTTTTGTATGGCTCTTTGAGCCATACAAAAATTGGTTGGAATCTCTACGAGGTTCCCAATTTTTATAGTTATCAAAGATGACTATAAAAATAGGGTTTTGTTTTTTGTTTTGTTTTTATTTGTTTTTATTTCTTTGTATTCACCGATGCCTGTCATTCTGGATGATCTCACGCATCAGATTCGCCGTGGCATCATAGGCCTCAGCCTCACAGCCCAACTCCTTGAGAATCTTCTCCCTCAGAGGATGCTTCTCGTAGTCTGGGAAGCCCACCAGGCAGAGGGCGTATGCCCATGCTCCACCCTTCATGGTGTTGAATGTCATCACAATCTTCTTGGCCATCTCATGGTGCTCCTCAGGAAGCTTATCATAGTGATACTTCATGAAGTGGTGAGGCCAGATATCTTGGAAGTCTGACCAGTAGGGAGCGGCATAGCTCATAAGATTTGATGCCATGTTGCTCCCCTGCCAGTCGCAATCAACAGGCTTTCTATCATAGATTGCCTTGGCATTCATATACCTTGCCTTCTCTCGCATCTTATGCGTGAGGTCGGCGAATGACCACGTGTCAAAGATGGCATCCTTCTGCTCTAACGTGCGGAACTTCCAGCCATACCAGTAGGTGCGCATTGCTTTAATATCGCTTGAGATCATGGGGGACTGTGTTAAATGGGTTGTTTAGGGTTCAATTTTTACGAAGTATCCTGTGCTCATATCCAACTGTCTTTAACACATCAATCTCAGAATACTTCCCTGATGCCACATATCTGTCGGCACAAGCACTGATGAAATCAGTGTTAGTATCATCCACGATCACAATACCGCCAGACTTCACGAGCAGATCAGCGTTTCTCATATCATTCTCAATACAATTCACGGTGTGTCCTCCATCCACATGAACCACGTCATAGACGCCTACACTCTCAGGGTGATCCTTAATCCAGACTGGCATCGTGGCAACTGAATCTCCTTCTACATACTCAAAGGAAACGTTCTGAAAGACCCCCCTCATATAGTCAAAGCAAGGCTTGGTATATGCGTGGTGGCCGATATCAAAGACGGTGAAGGTCAGGGGAGAAGCCTTACGTCCCAGAAGCATTAGCATCGTTGAATGACCTGCGTTGAATCCAATCTCGCATACCTTTTTCTCCACCTGTGTTCCACACCAAAAGAGATTGAGCTGCTTATTGTATAGCTCAGGATACAGATTCATTGTCTGGTGAACATAGAAAGAATTCCCCTCCAGAGGCACGCCAGACTTCACAATGATATCGCTCAGGTCAGCGAGAAGCTTATTCCTGAGGGGAGAAATACTCTCATAATAATCCTCAATATCTTGCTTCTCGTATGCCGACATAATAGTCTTTCTTGGCGATCAATCTTTAGACAGTAAAAAGAGTTTTTCTTTTGTCTTTGGCTTTTGTCTTTTTTGGCTGTTGGCCTTTTTTGTTTTTTCTTTATAATGAAGGAAGGTAATTAAGGACAACCGAAACAAGAAGACCATTTGGTGGCATTAGTTTTCTTTGCCTCCTCCAGCTTAAGACGATGTGCCTCTGTCTCCTTATTAATATTTGAGACCTCTTCCTGTAGCTGCGTATCTTTCTTGGCGAGTTGTGCCCGCAGTTCCGCAACCTCTGCCTCCACCTTCTTCTTTTCCACAATCTCCACTTGTAGCTGCGTATCTTTCTTGGCGAGTTCCGCTTTTTTAATGGCTAGCTCTTCTGCGAGTTTCCCATTCCTGGCTCTCTCTGTCTGAAGTGCCGCAATCTCCTTCTTTTGTTCAATCCATAACCTATCCATATATTCGTATTTGGCTCGCCACGAGACCTGAGCGTGAGGATGGACGCCGCAAGGACGGTTGTCGTCGTTATCTGAACTCATTTCTATAGTTGTGGTATAATAGCTGGGGGACTGTGTTAAATGGGGTGATAGGGTTCAATTTTTATTGTTAGCATTAAGATACACAAAAAATTTATCTTTTTGTTTTTTCTTTTTTGTGACCATTGGTCTTTTTATATATTTATCTTATGTTTATCTTATGTTTAGTGGCTACAGGACATACAGGAGTAGAAGGGGAGACCGTGGCGGCACTTGGAGTCGTAAGGAGTGCCCATGGCGGCGAAGATGGCCTTAGCCAGATCATCGTCCTTGGCACCTACTTTAGCCGCTGCTGTGGAGATGATGTTCTGGGTAGAAAGGGGGCCTCTGGTTATCGTGGCTGGGTTAGGCGCTACCACAGGAGGCCTTCCTTCCTTTACCTCCCTCTTCCAGAAACAGACTGCGCACATACAGTTGGTGGAGTGCTCTGCTGGCTTTGGCTGTTCCTCTGCTGCCTCTGCTGGCTGTGCCTGTGCTGCCACTGTTACCTGTGCCTTTGCCTGTGCCTCTGCCTCTCTCTTGGCTAGCGCCTCAGGAGTCGCCCAGGTCCACATACTAAAATTCTTTATGGCTGCTTGGACTGCCTCTGCCGCAGACAAACCTTGACGGCTGACGCCATCGTGAGCATGCCAGCCGGCTGTCTCTGCCATGCCAGGACGGCCAGTGACGGCCATGAAAGTCTCCTTGGTCTCCTTCTGTGCTGCCGCTGCCTCTGCTGCCTTCGCCTCTGCTTGTGCCTTCACCTCTGCTGCCTTCGCCTCCTCCTCCCTCTGCTTCCTCTTGCTCTTGGCATACCACTCCTCTTCCATGAAGTAGGATTGACGCAGCATGTGAATTTCGTCTGGCATCTTCAGGCGGCCATCAGAAGTGTAGGAACAACCCTTCATGTAGCACTCAATACAGGTGCCCCTGAAAGACTCGGTACAGGCGGAACAGTTCTTATCCATTGATTATATGATATAGGTGGGGGACTTATGATGGGGCGGTGGCTTATTTTCAATTTTAATGCTCGTCTTTCTTCCAGCTCACTGGTCAGCCAGCATGTCCTTTACCACCTCATAAGGTGTCCCTTTGCCCAGAGCGATGGCATCTCGCACTGTAGTCTCCTCCCTCATGCTGCCATCACTGTTCATGAAATGTATCTTTGACTCCAGAGTGTGGTTATAGATGTGAGGGGCGATCTCTGCCTTATCTGTGTAAAAGAATACCTCTTCCATGAACTTGGCATACAGCTTCTCCCAGCAATCCAAGCTCTTCAGCACCTCATACGCCTTTCCTTGGCCGAGAGAGATGGCATCTCGCACTGTGGTCTGCTCCTTGATACTGCCATTGCTCGTCACGTAGATCTTTGTGTTAAGGGTTGGCATTTGTGGGACTGTGTTAAATGGGTTGTTAAGGGTTCAATTTTATTATGCTTGTTTTATTGGCATTTTGATCTGTTGTTCTTTACATATCTTTCATCTTTGAACAACATAAAAATTGAAGTCCATTGTCACCAGCTGATAAGGTCCCCCATCAATCTTAAGCAATGAACGCCTATATCCTTTCCACCGAGCCCCAGCAGAAGTATGAGTCTACCGTGGAGAACATCCTGAGGGACAAGGCGCACCGCTGGTCTCTGGACTACTACAAGGACGGCAAGAGCATGTACGACGTGGGCATTCTGCGAGCAGAGACCATGCTCTCCCTAATCGCTAAGGAGAACGAGCTGCCCGCCAAGCAGAAGATGCTGGAGTTGCTCAATAGGCAGATGGCAGTTTCTCCTACCAAGAAGATTGAGGCCGAGATCAAGGCAGAGGAGTCAGCCATTCGCCAGATCAGGGTAGAGATGAGCAAGCTCTCCTACATCTGCGGCCCCTCAGTGCCTCTCCAGGTCGCTGAGCACAAGCTGGAGACTCTCACCTTCAAGCGCTACCTGGAGAAGAACAGGGCTGAAGGCCTCCAGAACCTACGCAACATGTTCATGCATGACGGCGATGAGGACTTCTTGAGGAGGGGCGTGACCTGGGTAGAGAGCCGCTTTGAGACTCTCATGGCCACCTCTACAAAGGGGCCTGTCTCTACACCTGCCCCTGTCCCCTATCTGGAGCCACAGAAGCCCTCAGAGGCCACCTGGCGGCAGAAGAAGGTGAGAGACAGTGAGGACGATGACGGCTACGCCGACGTAGAGGACGCCATCCTGAAGGCCTGGTGAGCCATCCAGGATAGCTGGTGAGCTTACCCATAAAGACCCCTAACCCTATAACCCATAAAGACTATAAAGACCCTATAAACCATAAAGACCAAAAAAAAGTTTTTTCTTTTCTTTTTGTCTTTGTTTCTTTATTGTTGTTAAGACCCCCTGTTTGTTTCTTTAGCTTAATACCATGACCCCAGATCCTCATCACCCTCTGCCGCTGCCGCTGCCTTCTTTGCCTCCAGCGCCTTCAGCGCCGCCGCCTCTGCTTCTGCCGCCGCTGCCGCCGCTGCCTTCTGTGCCGCCAGCTCTGCCACCATGGCCTCTGTGGGGGCGGCAGATGCCTCCTCCAGAGGCGCCAGGCGGCCCTCCTTCAGAGCACGCTCCACCTTCTCAGCAGGGATCCAGGCGCAGACCTCACGCCACCCACGGGCACCCACAGCCATCTGCCCCGTCCTTGAGCCGATGTTGACCTTCTTCTCGCAGGTGCCGCCGGTGGTGATGACCACGTCGCCGACCTTGAAGAGATTCTGGTGGACACCGCCCCTGGCGTTAAGGAAGCGCTGGGGCACCACCACGGTGCCGCCACCGGTGGTCTCAAGGATGAAGTCTGTGTCTGTGCCGAAGCTCACGAAGGAGTTGACAACACGGCTGCCACCGAACCCCTTAAGACCAGCGCTGGCCACCCTCTGCTCATGCTCCACGCCCAGAGTCTTCACACGCACGCCCTCCACCTGGACACCCTCTGCGCTGAAGAGCTGGCGGAGCCACTCCTTGTTCTCATCTAGAGCCACGTCGCAAGCACCCTTGACCTGCGCCGGCTTCCCACCCTTCTTCAACTCCTTTGCTGGCATATTGGTATTAAGGATGCTTAAGACTATATGACTATGTAAACCGACTCATCTTCAACGGTGGTTTTGGCCTTCAATTTTTATTGGGGATTGAAAGATACCGTCTTAAGACGGGCATAAGACTAGTCTTGTAAGGGGGTGTAAGACTAAGACTACTCTTCAAAACGTCAATCTACAATAAAAATTGAAGACCCCTAGTCTTAGTCTTCATTAGTCTTCACCTACCATCTTCAACGCTGAATAAAAATTGAATACTGGACTTCCCCAGTCTCATAAGTCCCCCATCATCTTTAAGCAACCCATCATGTCTGCCATTGCCAAGCTTATCGAGCGTCTGACTGCCCTGGAGGAGGAGGTTAAGGTCTTGCGATC
>Ga0247722_10001912_pt1 | contig 11129 bp, 9 predicted proteins | sample MSEWelMarce3H_FC_FD_189094 | JGI IMG/M metagenome (GOLD analysis project Ga0247722, IMG submission 189094) | Subsurface sediment microbial communities from gas well in West Virginia, United States - MSEEL Well Study Marcellus 3H_FC | ecosystem: Environmental > Terrestrial > Deep subsurface >...
AACTTGGTAATTGATTACTTCTTAAATAAGCTGGAATATGATGGTTCACAATCCCACTTAATCTCCCCGTTGGAATGTCTGCTACCCTTTCTAAAACTGGTGACCCACTCAAAAAAATCATCCTACCATTCACAAACTGGTTTTCCCCGGTGGTCGCCATGTAAGTTAAAAGGGCATTTCTGGCCCCGTTAATATGATTACTTATAGAGTCTTTTGTAATAGGGATGTATTTAATACCGCTGGTTGTGCCACTGGTTTTGGCAAAATAGATGGGTTTGCCTTTCCAAAGCACGTTTTGAGTCCCTTTTTTGATCTGTTCTATATATGTCTTTATAGCCTCATAGTCTCTTAAAGGCACCGCTTCCTGAAATTCAAGGGGACTATTGATTTGATCAAAATGGTGCTCTTTACCAAAAATGGTGGATTTCCCTGCTTTAACTAATTGATTTAGAATACTTTGCTGATCTTCTAAAGCATTATGTCGCTCTTTTTGTATTTGACGATAAATGACATTAGCAAAAGGTTTTGCCAACAAAGACTTAATATTCATAGGGATCGGTTAAAGACTTAATAGTCAGGAACAAATTTAGAGTGTATTTTACGGAACATCAAACCTTTTGAGGGTTTCTAGTCCTAAAAAATAGCAAAATTATATTTTTCAAGAATTCCTTGCATATTGACATAATTATAATTACCTTTGCCCTCCTAATTTTGGACAATTATGTTAGCAGTAGTTAAAATCGCAGGACAACAATTCAAAGTACAAGCAGGAGATAGCTTGTATGTACCTCACCTGCAAGGTAAAACCGGAGACAAAGTTGAATTCAATGATGTATTATTCGTTGATAATAATGGAAGCATCTCTTTCGCGACTAAAGCGGTAGTGAAGGCTGAAATTACAAATGACTTAGTTCAAGGTGACAAAGTGATCGCTTTTAAAATGAAGAGAAGAAAGGGTTTCCGCAAGAAACACGGTCACAGAACGCACTATACTCAAATCAAAATCGAAAACATAGCTTAAACTAAGATACTATGGCACACAAAAAAGGTGAAGGATCCGTTAAGAACGGCCGTGATTCACAAAGTAAAAGATTAGGCGTAAAGATATATGGTGGACAACCAGCTTTAAATGGCAATATCTTAATCCGTCAAAGAGGTACTCAATACCACCCTGGTAAGAACGTTGGTTTAGGATCTGACTTTACAATTTTCGCTCTTACAGACGGAATTGTTGAGTTCAAAAAGGGTAAAAATAACAAAACGACGGTCTCAATCGTCCCAGTTGAATTAGTGGCTTAAAAAAAAGTTTTTGTAGTTATAAAAAAAGTTTTTACTTTTAGTGCATATTTACTAACCATTAAATCTAAAAAACATGGCAACTGCAAAAAAAGCGGCTAAAAAAGCTGCTCCAAAAAAAGCTGCAAAGAAAGTAGTTAAGAAAGCTGCTCCTAAGAAAGCTGCTAAGAAAGCTGCTCCTAAGAAGGCTGCTAAGAAAGCTGCTCCTAAGAAAGCTGCTAAGAAAGCTGCTCCTAAGAAAGCTGCTAAGAAAGCTGCTCCTAAGAAGGCTGCTAAGAAAGCTGCTCCTAAGAAAGCTGCTAAGAAAGCTGCTCCTAAGAAGGCTGCTAAAAAGAAATAATTATCTTCGGATAATATTGAAAGACCCTCGATATTATCGGGGGTTTTTTTTTAGCCCCTACCTCTCCCTCCTCTACATGGTCAACTTAGTTTTATTTATATTTGCCCATGCACAATTACGAAATTGCCGAGTATTTTAATCTCCTAGCTAAACTCATGGACATCCATGGAGAAAATGCTTTCAAAATAAAGTCCTACAGTAACGCAGCATATACCCTAGACCGGCTCAATGACCCTTTGGTAGATATGACACCGGCTCAAATTGCTTCCATAAGAGGTATTGGAGATGCGATAGCACAAAAAATTGTCGATTTATTGGCCACAAAGAAGCTGCAAATCCTAGAAGACTACATAGAAAAAACCCCGGCTGGCATTTTAGAAATGTTAAAAATCAAAGGGTTAGGTCCTAAAAAGATCATCACCATATGGAAGGAATTGGGGATTGAAAGTATTGGTGAACTTTTATATGCCTGTGAAGAAAATCGATTGATCAATTATAAAGGCTTTGGCGCTAAGACCCAACAAAGTATTCAGGATGCCCTCAATTATTACTTACAAAACCAAGGCAGTTTTTTATACCAACAGGTACAAGACATTGTAGCGCAAATCGAAAATGCCTTATCGCTTCAGTTTCCAAAAGACCAGCATCAGGTGTCTGGCCATTATAAAAGGCAGATGGAAACCTTGGATTTTTTAGACATTGTAACCACCACAAATAATAAAATACTCCTAGCTTGGTTAGAAGAAAAGGGCTTTATATGTGACAGTTCAAATGATTATTTAAGTTGCAAAGGGCCAGATCAGTTTGAATTAAGATGGCATATTGTTGCTGAATCCCAATTTTTTATTCAGGATTTTAGTCTTTCCTGCAGCCCTGAATTTTGGTTGGCATGGCAAGCACTTCCAACTTTTGATGCGACAAAAGCATTTGAATCGGAATTAGCCATTTTTGAACAAGTACAAATACCGTTCATTCCAGCAGCTCAAAGGGAGCATCCTTCCATTATACAACAAGCAAAAACAAAAGGAATAAATCGACCAATACAAAGCAGCGATATTAAAGGTATCATCCATTCCCATAGTACTTGGAGTGACGGATTACATACCATTGAACAAATGGCCCTTGCTGCAAAAGAAAAAGGATTTGAATATTTAGTGATTAGTGACCACTCAAAATCTGCCTTTTATGCAAACGGCTTACAAGAAGATCGCATTCGTGCTCAACATAAAGAGATTGATGCTTTAAATAAAAAATTAGCGCCTTTTGTAATTTTTAAAAGCATAGAATCAGATATTTTAAATGATGGCAGCCTCGACTATCCCGATGAAATTTTAGCATTATTTGATATCGTGATTGCATCTGTGCATTCAAATTTAAAAATGACGGAGGAAAAAGCGATGATGCGTTTGATGAATGCAATTGAAAATCCTTATACAAGCATTTTAGGGCACCCTACTGGCCGTTTATTGTTAAGCCGAAAAGGATATCCAATTAACCACAAAGCCATTATCATGGCTTGCGCAGCGAATAATGTTGTCATTGAATTAAATGCACATCCAAGAAGATTGGATATGGACTGGCGCTATATTCATCAAGCCATGCAAGAAGATGTGTTGATTTCAATTAATCCAGATGCGCATGCGATTGATGGATTTGAAGATTGTGCTTATGGTGTTTTGGTTGCGCAAAAAGCAGGACTTTCTGCGGCACAAAATTTAAGCAGTTTTAGTTTAGCCGAAATGATGGAGTTTATCAGCTACCAGCAGGCTAAACGTGGCTAGATTAATTTAAATTTTTAAACGCATTATTTCAGGTACACAATATATTCTCCAGGCATCAATTCAAAATGGCTATCGCCGTTGAATTCAAAACTAAGCCCCGAAAATAAATTCGTAAACCTTCCAGAAAAAGCTTCATGTGCCACATTCAGGTGCTGCCTATCTGCAGAAAAGTTTAAGACCACCAAGGCTGTTTGTCCTTGATCTTGTTTTAGGTAAGCCATTACAGCACCCTCTGTTGGCAAGTTGAATACATTACTTGATTGTAATACAGGAAATGCTTTTCTTGCAGTCAACAGGGTTTTATAAAATTGATGAAGCCTTGGCAATTCAGTCGTCCATTCAATCTGGTCCTTATCAAAAAATGCCAATCTTTTTGTATTGGGTAATTCTTGGCCACTATATATTAAGGGTTGTCCATTCCAAGTGGCAGTAAATACAGCCCAAGCTTTTGCAGCGATGCCATACTTCTCATATTCAGTACCATTCCAACTGTTTTCATCATGGTTAGAGGTGAAAAATAATTTATATGCCCCTTTTGGATATTGAGCGTATTGATGTAACACATTGTATACTTCCTGCAAACCATCCAGTTCCTTCCCTACTTTTTTGGATGCATGCATCCAAGCCCATGCATAGCTTGTATCAAAAACTTGATGGTAAGCTATGTCTTCAGTCTCTGCTAACCAATACAAAATTTTTATTTTTTCTAAATTGGTTCTGGCTTCTATCCAAAAATCTAAAGGCACTAAATGTGCCATATCACATCTAAACCCATCTATATTAAATTGATTGACCCAAAATTCCATTGCATCGATGAGTGCAATGCGCATAGATGTATTGTCAAAATTTAAGTCCACTACATCATCCCATCCATTGCGTTCAGTAAAATTACCAGCTGCATCTTGTGTAAACCAACTTGGATTTGCTTGCATCCATTCATGTTGACTACCCGTATGATTCGCTACCCAATCAATAATTACTTTCATCCCCAATGCATGCGCAGCTTCTACCAAGTCTTTAAAATCATTTGAGGAGCCAAATTCAGGACTAATTTTTGTATAACTACTGCATGCATAATAACTTCCAAGACTTCCTTTTTTATTGACTTGACTAATTGGTGTTATGGGCATCAACCAAATAATATCAATGCCCATCTCTTTAATTCTTGGGAGATGCTTTTCAAATGCTTTAAATGTGCCCTCTGCAGTATATTGTCGAATATTGACTTCATAAATTGAAGCAGTATTGGCCCAGCTGACTTGCTTAAATGAATCAATCATATTTTTAGCCTTTTTTTATTATCTTGTTCTTAAGATGAATCCTAAATTAGATCGCAAATTAAGTCTTTTACATGCAACTGCCATCAATATGATTGATATGGTAGGCATCGGTCCCTTTGTAGTATTGAGTGTGGTGGCACAGATCATGGGTGGCCCCTATTTTTTATACGCTTGGATTGCTGGTGCAATATTATCCTATGTAGACGCAATGGTATGGAGTCAACTAGGTGCTGCCTTACCAAAAGCTGGTGGAAGTTTTCATTTTCTAAAGGAAGGTTACGGCGGAAAATGGGGTAAATTAATGAGCTTCTTATTTGTATGGCAAACAATGATTCAAGCCCCATTGGTGATTGCATCTGCTGCTATAGGATTCTCGCAATACGCCAACTACTTTTTTCATTTAAGTTTTATACAGGAGAAATTAGTGAGTGGCGGTGTGGTGATATTAGTTATAAGTTTATTGTATCGAAACATTGAATCTATTGGAAGAATTTCAGTGTTATTATGGGTGGGTGTGATCACCACACTTTTATGGATCATTTTTGGTGGAATTGCACATGGAAATTTTATGGAACCTATCATACATATCAATGATGGGCTTAAAATTGAATACGGACTAGTTGCTGCATTGGGATTTGCGAGTGTCAAAACAGTTTATAGTTATTTAGGTTATTACAATGTTTGTCATTTAGGTGCAGAAATTAAAAATCCAACTAAGAATATTCCAAGAAGTATGTTTATTTCTATCACAGGAATTTCAATTTTATACTTGGCCATGAATATAAGTGTGGCAAGTGTATTGCCATTTGATACTATTGTGAATAGTAAATTTGTGGTGAGTGATTATATCAAAACATTGTACGGACAAAATGCTGGTGCCATTGCCACGGTACTTATTTTAATGGTGGCATTTGCTTCTGTTTTTTCTGCCACGCTTGGTTATAGCAGGATCCCTTATGCTGCAGCACAGGATAAATCTTTTTTCGCTTTTTTCGCCAAAGTACATCCTAGACTACATTTTCCGCATCGCTCCCTTTTGGTATTAGGTGCGATTGCATTTGTCTTTAGCTTACTCTTTAGATTAAAGGAAGTGATTGACGGTATACTAGCAATGCGTATTATGATCCAATTTATTGGTCAGGCAATTGGTTTATTGATTTTGTACAAAAGAAAAGGCAGTGGATTTTTCCCATGGAAAATGCCATTCTTCCCAATCCCGTTATTTATCGCCATATTAATTTGGGCAGCTATATTTTATTCTACAGGCCCTAAAATGATGCTAAGTGGATTGATTGTAACAGGTTTAGGATTAGTCGCTTTTGCCCTTGCTACTCGTTTTGGATGGATTCACAAAGCTAGTGAGGAGTAGGCCCATCACAATGCCAATGATCAAACCAATTTTTACATTTTTAAGGATCCAACCAATGCCGAGTCCAATGACGAGCAGCATAAAAAAACTAATTCTTCTGCGTTGCTTCATGGTCTATTGATTTTTTGGAAGCGATAATAAGTTAGCAAATAATTTGTAGGCTCCTGGATTTCCTGCAGGCAATTGTCTAAATAATGCCAAGCTTACATAAGCAAAATTACCTTTACCAAACGGTGCAATCAATAAGCTACCCATACTTGGTACTTCACCAGTATCATTCATTTGTAATGGAGTTTGAAAACGAGCATCTATATTTTCGGCCTGATAGGTGCTTCTTTCTTGCACCCAGTCATTAAAATCTTGGTCAATAATTTTATTGGGGAAATTCAGTACAGGATGATTCGGTAATACAAATTTGACATTTGCATTTTCTTCTGTAACTCTTTTGCCAGAGTTCACTGTCAGTGGATAAGGCCCGACTTTAATATTCTGTGTACCTACTTGATTGCTTTTAAGATACTGTACAATCAAATTGCCTCCATTCGCAATATACTCGTTTAATACAGCTTGCTTATCGGATAAGTATGCATACATATTATATGCTCGAATACCCACTACAATTGCATCTAAGCCCTTTAAATGAGCAGTTGTTAAATCTGCTTCTTTAAGATACACAACTTCATAGCCTAATTGTTCTAATGCTTCTGGTATTGCATCCCCTGCACCATCTATATATCCTACTTTTTGACCTTGTTTTTTGATATCTACTTTCACTACCTGGATACTTGCATCCTGAAAATAAGTTTGTGCAGGTATATGATCGTATTGAATGGTCTTGTGGAAGATACCTTTTTCAAATGCAGGCAATGGTGCATTGCTATTTGCAGGCATTAACACCACCGATTTTACTGGTGCAACTTCTTTTTTAGGTAAGACCACAATGGGTTGATAGACATCTCCTTTTGTTAGATCTAAATATTTATACTGTACAGGAAATTGCTTTGAAAATTCCTGCCCTTCTATTTTGTAAGTAAACCCAACAGAAAATGGCGCATCGTTTTCTGCCTTACCAATCATGGTTTGATCCTGCACCACAAACATGCCTTCGGTCTTAGGCTGCACCAACCAATAAGGTTGCGAGTAGGTTTGAGAAGCAGGCACTTTGAAAGCATAGGTGAATTGCTGATTCTGATTCGCTACTAAATTAATTTGTAGGGATGAATCCTTAATGATTGACTGATTGGATAAGTATTGCATTTTAACCAAACTAGTATTTAAGTTGGATCTTTGATTGACCAATACTTGTATGGCAAGATCCCCTTCTGGAACCACTTGCTGTTTTGTGGTAGTAGCTTCTACTAATAATCCACTTGCAGATTCTATGGTTGACTGAATTAAATTAAGTTTGTATGCCTTCCATTGACTCTCTGGTAATTTTTTTACTGCTTGATATAATTGAACCAAACTAGGTACTGAAGCTGCAGGCTGATCAATTTTATACGCATTGATAATTTGTTGGATAGTAGATTGAATTTTTTGGAGCATTCAGTCTTGACCAATTGGTCACCACCCCATCCATGATATCTGTTTTTGCTGTATCCCCATTTAAGTGTTGAAAGAATTCAAAATAAGAACCTCTTCTTCTTGGTCTGCCTTCCCCTTGACTTTTATGCATGGTCCTTGCTTCAGCTCCAATCTCTCCATAGCTTTTACCAATGGTAGGATTGTACCCACCTACTTCTATCTTTAATTGATTGTCGTTGGTGGTATTGACTGTGCCAAAATTAAAAGTATTCCACAAAATGCGTTTTGCTTTCCAAGGTTGTACACCAAATTTAAAGTGTTCAGGAAACATGTTGGGATCCGCTGCTGCAGTATACGCTTCTTGAGCAATGATGGAAGAAGCAGCATGATGGCCGTGTCCAGCTCTAGCATCCCCAGGAAATCTGGTAATGATAATATCTGGTTGGAATTTACGAATCACCCATACCACATCACTCAATACTTTTTGATGATCCCAAATGGCTAAAGCTTCTTTTGCAGATTTACTATATCCAAATTCATACGCTTTAGAAAAATATTGTTCAGCCCCATCTTGCATTCTAGCAGCTAATAATTCCTGTGTTCTGATTAAGCCAAGTTCGATCCCCTGCTCTTTACCAATTAAATTTTGACCACCATCCCCTCTTGTTAAGCTTAAGTAAGCTGTGCGATATCGACGTTCTTTGGTGAGATAAGGCAAAAATGCATTGTTCTCATCATCTGGATGAGCTGCAATATATAAGACCGAACCTAAGACTTCCATCTGTTTTAGTTGAGAAAAAATAGCTGCACTATTGTTTTGTCCAAAAAGTATTTGGACAAAACAAATCATACTCAATAAAAACATTGGAAGCTTCTTCATGTGTTATGTTAGGTTCAAATTATTTACCGTGAAAAAACACAGCATTGGTTAAAATTAATTTTCCGCCCTCCCAGAAATTTCTGAAAATTGGATCATCGGCCATATAAATAATTTTACCTGCACCAATTTGTTTTACACCCATCAAAACCCCTTCTTCTAAAGCAGCTTTCGCTTTTACACCAGCAAAGCCGGTGATATAACTGTCTTTCTTAAAGCTACCTACATTCCATGCGCTACTAGAAGGTTCGTACAAAACAACATCTTGCTTTAAGCTAAAATAAGTGCCATTGGTACCAAAACCCAAAGGATGTGTTTCGTCCATATAGGTTTTATATATAGCCCCTGGGATTGAACTCTTTAAAGATTCTTTTTCTCTATCCGCATATTTCAAAAGTTTTTGAACAGTTAGTTTTTCATCTTTTGCGTTTTCTTTTATTTTAATACCCCAATCTGCATTGGAAGCCAATGTGCTTGCAGCGCTTTCTAAAGCAATCAATACACCACCTTTTCTTACAAATGCTTGAAGCTTGTCTGTGATTGATTTTGAATTTAAATCTCTGTATTGTCCGTCTGGCGCAATCAACACATCATATCTGTCTAAATCAATTCTACTTAATTGTGCATAGGTTAATTGTGTAATTGGATAATTTAATTGTTGCTCAAAGAAATTCCAAACCTCACCAGCAGATAAAGCAGCTATATATTCACCAGTTAACAAAGCAACTCTTGGTGCCTGGTTGATGATTGGGATATCTGGTGAGCCAAAATCAGCACCTTTCTCTGCATACCCTGTGTTCACTGCAACTGCTTCAATATTTAAACTACTACAAACTGCTTTTGTAACATCACTCCAATTATCTTGATTACTTGTTTTGAGTACCACTAAAGTACCAATCTCATAATTTCTACCATTGATAGTGAACGCTTTTTCGGCATAACGTACTTTCACATTATGCTTTAATAATTGCGCCAAAGCTTTAGCTGTAGCAAAAGAATGATAAGGAATTAAATAGCCATATGCACTAGTTGCAGTAGCAGGAGCAACAACATTAAACCCTGGCTCAATCGCCATTGGTTGCTTCGTAGCATATCCATGCACACCATATGCATAAGGCAATGCCCATGCTGTGATATCATAAGTGTTTGAATCATTCACCTGAGTAACAGGCTCCAATAATACACGTGCTAAAACGCTATGTACTTGATTTACATTTACTGCCAATGTATACCCTTCGTTGACAAAATCGCTTTCTTTTTTAGTATAATAATCAAATGCTTTGAACTTTACATCTGCATTTTTTAAAGTACCATACTCAATATTGTTTTTCTTTAATAAGCTTGCTAGTCCTTCTAATTGAGCAGCATTTTTAGCTGTCATAATAAAAGTTTTGAAATCAGAAACTGAACCTTGACGACTATCATCAAAATATTTTTTAAAATTTTCCAACAGCTTTGTTTGATTGGCCGAACTAATTTCGATGGTAGATAAACTTGTCGTAAAATGATGCGTTGCCCTTGCCACCAATGTCACTGTATCATAACTGTTATCTTCTACACCTAATCCCGCACTAATTCCACCTTGCTCATAGGTCATACCAATCGCACCATTGTACATTGGATAAGTGTCTCCATAAGATGGATATAAAAGGTCGAATCTTTCTTTCGTAAAGAACAACCAATTGTTTTTATCAAAATATTTTGCATGGTTTTTCCCAATTTGATCTTGGAAAGATTTTTGCCATGGTGTCAACACATCATGCAATGGTTCTGCTGCAGGGGCAAAATAATATGGTGCGTTGTATCCTTGTTCATGAAAATCCACATGCACTTGAGGGTACCAACTTTGGTATAGTGGTATTCTTTGTTGTGTCTCTTTTTGTGTTTGCCAAGCCCAGTCTCTGTTCAAATCAAAATTATAATGATTGGTTCTTCCCGCTGGCCATGGCTCCATATGCTCTCTTGCCGCAGGGTCTGTATTGTAAGTTGAACCTACTGCATTGTTATACCAGTTCACATACCTATCACGACCATCTGGATTGATACAAGGATCAATCATCACCACTGTATTTTTTAACCAATTTTTTGTTTCATTGTTGTTTGGATCCACTAAAGCAAACAAAGTCAACATCGCTGCTTCAGAAGATGCTGGTTCATTACCATGTACATTATAACTTAACCAAACAATTGCTGGTTGATTCATGTCTTGCACCTTGCCTTCTACTAGGCCAAGATTGTGTTTTCTGATTTGCTCTAAATTTTTAATATTTTCTGCAGATCCAATCGCTGCAACCATTAAATCTCTTCCTTCATTGGTTTTGCCATAAGGAATGAGTTTTACCATGTCAGATTTAGCAGCTGCAATGGCTGTAAAAAAATTGACAATTTGATGGTGTCTGGTAAAGCGCGTGCCCACTTTATAACCCAAAAATTGTTCTGGGCTAAGTACTTGAGCAAATAATGAAAATGGAAGGATAAATAAACTTACCCACAAAATAGATTTAAACACAGATTTTTGTTGCATAAATTGGATATTAATAGATCTTAAAAATAGGCATTTTAGGGGGGCTTTAAGGTCACAATTACAGATAGTTTTACACAACCAGCTGCATGACTTGTTGATACCTAAATAATTAAGTAATTTAACGGTTCAATCTACCTA
>Ga0247722_10001913_pt1 | contig 11127 bp, 3 predicted proteins | sample MSEWelMarce3H_FC_FD_189094 | JGI IMG/M metagenome (GOLD analysis project Ga0247722, IMG submission 189094) | Subsurface sediment microbial communities from gas well in West Virginia, United States - MSEEL Well Study Marcellus 3H_FC | ecosystem: Environmental > Terrestrial > Deep subsurface >...
ACGTTTTAGTGTTCCTTTTTAGCGTTCCTTCTTTGTTTGGACAATTTAATTTCACTTATAATTTCAACAGCAACGGAAGGCGTGTTTGCCTTGTGGAAGCAACTGTGAACCCACTAAATCCAAGTGCTACACTGCATTTTTTAGATCATTTTGCGAATACTTCTGAAACCTACACCATAAAAAGAAGACCGCTTAATGGCACTAATTCGCAATTTGAAGTTTTAGCTGCTACAGTTGCTGCAACCGCTACAACGTGGACAGATGCTACCGTTTCGTTAGGAACTGTTTATGAATATCAAGTCCGAAGAACAACCGCAACGGGCGATGCAATTGCACACCTAACTGTGCCAGTTGTTTATGACCAATCGGGCTATAAAGGCAGCATGATTTTGGTGATAGACGCCTCTTTTCAAGTGAGTTTAGCTCCAGAAATACTACAATTGCGGCAGGATTTAACTAACGAAGGTTGGCAAGTGCTACCATTATTTGTGCCACGAGCCACCACTTGGGAAACCGAATCCGCAGTACTTACTGTAAAAAATGCGATTGTGAATTTATATAATTCTGCTCCTGTTTCCGACAAACCTTCGCATTTGTTTTTATTAGGACACATTCCGATTGCTCGTTCGGGACAAGATGCCATTGCCCCTGACGACCATGATATTAACAAAGGAGCTAGGGGTTCGGATTGTTTTTATGCCGATATTGACGGCGTTTTTACCGATACAGCCACTTACAATCCAGGAACAATTTCGCAAATGGCAATCAATTTACCAAATGATTATAAATGGGATCAAGATTTTATACCTTCCGAACTCGAAATGGCATTTGGTCGGGTTGATTTTGCTAATTTAACAAGTTATACGGAATCGGAAGAGCAATTATTACGCAACTATCTCAACCGTTTGCATCAGTATCGCATCGTTGCAACAGGTTTTGACATGGGCGAAAAAACCGCTTTTAGAACCGGATATGACAATTCAAACGATGGGTCATACCGAAGTTTGATTCCAATTTCGGGTGCCACAAATGTTTCTTACTATTCTGGAAATTTACCGTTTCCGCAGTGGGTGCAAAATAATGGCCCGTTTCAAATTTTTATGCAAAATTCACAAATTCCAAACCTAACCGAATGGCAAAACTATGGAATGAATGCCACTATTTTTAGTAGCGATCAAAGTTATTGGGGCTATTGGGACGAACCTGAGAGTTATAATTTTGGAAAAATCAGGGCGTTGCTGGCTGCTACTACCAAATGTTTAGGCATGATTTACACCACAACTGCACTAAATTCGTTTCACCAACCCGCAATGGGCGAAACCATGGGCTGGAGTTGCAAACGTATTATGGATCACAACGCAACCAATAATTTACTCGAAAAAAGAGTACAAAACTATGACACAACCACATTTTGGAACCGCACGCATTTTCAATATCACGGCGATCCCACCTTGCGATTGTTTCAAGTGGTTCCGCCTTCAAGCCTCTCAGCTACAAGTACTTATGGCGAAATTACGCTCAACTGGAATGCCTCCACCGAAACCAATCTCATCGGTTATAATGTGTATAAAAGCAACTCCGAATTTGGTATTTACGAAAAGCTAACACCAGTTCCAATTAGCGATATATCCTATAATGATAGCGATTTTGAACCCACAAATTGGTATCAAATTAAGGCAATCAAACTGCAAACCACAGGCAGCGGCGTGTATTGGAACCCAAGTATCGGAATTCATAAAAATTTCGCCTCCTTAGCCATAAATACACAAAACAAAATCAGTGTAAAAATAGCTCCAAATCCAGCAAAAAACCAGTTGGAAATCATTACAACAGTAGTAATTTTAAGTTATGAAATTTATGATTTACAAGGAAAATTAATTCAAAAAAACACACTTGAAAACTATAAAATTCAAATTTCAAGTCTAGAAAAAGGGTATATATTCTAAAATTAAAATCCGAAAACGAGGTATTTCATGAAAAATTTATTGTAGAATAATTGGGGCGTTCCCTTACAGGTCGGGCTGTCCGCTATATTCCCGATTGGTAAAAAGCTACAGGCAAAGCCCTTGTTTTTATCCATCGGGAGATACCGCTCCCATCCCTAACGCGAATCCGTTTCATAAGAATGTTTATTGAAAAATTGTATATTATTGATTAATAGATGATAGTCAAAAATGAAATAACGCTAATGGTTCATAACCAATTGAAATTAAGATAATAATACCAAATTTTTACAATTCATCTTGACAAAAATCAATTTAAAAAAAGAGAAAACGGTTTTTCAAATAAAAACTTTGTCAAAGATTACAAAGTCTAAAGACTACTCCCGCCAATTCACTTTCTTGCATCGTAAATAACAATGCAGCATTTACAAACACCCTTCTATATATTAGTTGTTTTTTTTGGATAGCACTTGCTGAAAATCACAGAAACAGATTTTCCATAAACTATTCTATTAATTAATTGCCTTTAGCTTTAGTCAAAGGCAATTGACTCTTCTTAATTTTTTAAAAAAATTATTTGTTTAGTGCTTGCTGAAAAAACAAAAGTTCATTGAATTTTTAATTTTTAATTTCAAATCCTAGAGTTTGTAACACCTCATCGGGATTTCACTATTTTTTTTGTTTGTCCCAACCTTTTTCTTAATAAGGTACTCTATGTAATTATCAACTGTTTCTTTTTGGAAACGAAAATTGAAATATTATGAAAAAATTACTTGTTTTAGGGTTCTTTGTTATACCTTTTTTTGCATTTAGTCAAACTCCAAAATTAACCGTAAGTGGCGAAAATGCAGTTCATGTACGCATGAGTCAGATGAAAGTTGCTGTAAATGTAATTGGAGATATTGCCTACACAACCACAGAAATGCATTTTTATAATGATTCCAACAAGCAAATGGAAGCGGAATTGGTTTTTCCACTGCCTGAAGGCGTTTCTGTTTCGAGATATGCCATAGATATTAATGGGAAAATACGTGAAGCTGTTCCTGTGAATAAGAACAAAGGAAAACAAGTTTTTGAAGCCATTGAACACCGCCGTGTGGATCCAGGATTGCTGGAAAAGGTGGCGGGAAACAATTTCAGAACCCGAATTTATCCCATTATGCCCAAGCAAGAACGCATTGTAATTATTGGCTATCAAGAGAAATTGGCCCGTTTTGATGCGGCTAATTTGCGTTATGCAATCAAAACCGATTATGCCACAAAATTAGATCTTTTTGAACTTTCAATTGCTGTAGTCGATGCCAATGCGAAGCCATCAATCACCTCTGATAATGAGCCAATTTCACTTGAACAATTCCAAAAATCCTATACAACCAAGATTGAAAAAAACAACTTTCAGCCACACAATTTATTGCAAATACTTATTCCAGTTGCTGCTGATGTACCTGCTGTAAGTGTGCAATCTGTTGCAGACCAACATTATTTTTATGCCACTCTTAATCTTGAAACGTCTAAACTTGCAACTACTTCACGGCAATCAATTGGTATTATTTATGATGTTTCACTAAGCTGTAAAAAAAGAAATTTTGAGAAAGAAATGGCTTTGCTTGATGCCTATTTCAAAAAAAACCAGCAACTTGATGTAACGCTTTATTTTTCAGGTTTTCATTTCGACAAAAAAGGAATTTATGCAATTCGGAACGGAAATTGGGACGCCTTAAAAGCCAAGTTAGCCGAAGCAATTTATGATGGTGGCAGCCGCTTTTCGAAAATTGAATTGGAAAATCATGATGCCTTTTTGTGGTTCACCGATGGGTTATCATCACTTAGTTCCAATACAATTGAAATTACAAACAAGCCAATTTTTACAATTTCGTCAATGGAAACGTCTGATTTTGCTTTTCTCAATCATTGTGCCTTTAAAACCAATGGTAATTTCATCAATTTGAACCAACTTAAACCGGAGAAAGCTCTGGATAAATTGGTGTTTCAGCAATTAAAATTTTTGGGAATAAAAGAAAATTATACTGTTGCAGAATTGTATCCAATAAAAGGAACACCTGTTGCACCTAATTTTAGTATAGCCGGAATTTCATTAAAAGCTCAAAATGAAATTACGCTTTTGTTTGGCTATGAAAACACCGCATTTTTAGAGAAAAAAATTCAAATTGATGCAAAAAATCAAGTGCGTTCAGAAATTAATATAGAAAAATTATGGGTTCAAAAAAAGTTGACAGCATTAGAAATGGATTACAAAGCAAATGCCGAAACAATTGAACTTTTAGGTAAAAAATATGGGATAATCACCCCAAATACCTCTTTAATAGTACTAGAAACACTTGCCGATTATGTGCAGTATGAAATTGTTCCACCAGCAGAAATGCGTGCGGAATATGATGCCTTTATGAAGCAAAACCAACAAAAAATGGAGGCAAAACAAAAAAACAATTGGGAAAATATCGCTTCCTATCATAAAGAAATCATGGAATGGTGGCTTACTAACAAAAAATATTCCGAACCCAAAAAAGTAAAACTTCCAAAACAAAAACAGCCCGTTACAGGGAACTTACAACCCAATCCGCAAGGAGTTAACAAACGAATAAGTGGCGTTGTTTCAGATGAATTAGGACCAATTGCTGGGGCAAATGTTGTTATAAAAGAAACTCAAAGTGGCGTTTCTACTGATTTTGATGGCAATTATTCCATAGATGCAAAAAGAGGTGATGTATTGGTTTTTTCGTATATTGGTACTGAAACTACTGAAATCATGGTTGGTGAAGGTCCAACTTATAATGTAAATCTGAAAACAATGATTCAAAGTTTGGACCAAGTTGTTGTTACCGCATATAGCATTCGACGTAATGAAACGGTATTATTAAGGGAATCAATAGAAGTCTCCGATAAAGACGGCGAGGATGATTTTGAAGATGCAAAAATAGAAGTACAAAGTGTTGTAGGAAGTGCTAGTACTGTTACCAATAGAACCGTAACTACAAGCAGTAATACACAATCCATTCGCACGCTAGAAGGTCAGGTTGCGGGTTTAAAAATAGATGAAGGGTTTGTTACTGATTCCATTGTGAATGTTGCTCTAAGTGCAGCAGCAGCAAGTGTGAAAACCAAGAAATGGAATCCAGACCGTGTGTATTTGAAAGTATTGGAACAAGCCCCGAAAGACAAGAAATATGCGGTGTATTTGCAATTGAGAGAGGAGCAAGAAAACAATCCTAGTTTTTATTTTGATGTGGCACATCATTTTTATGAAAATGGAGCAAAAAAGGAAGCTTTAGTAATTTTGAGTGCTATTGCCGATTTAAGTTTGGAAAACCACCAATTGTATAAATCCCTCACCTATGTTTTTAGACAATGGGAAGCTTATGACGAGGCTCTTTTTACGGCTAAGCAAGTGGCTATTTGGCGACCATTTGAGCCCCAATCACATCGGGATTTAGCATTAGCTTTGGAAGACACAAAAAAATATCAAGCGGCTTTTGACACACTTTTGAGTGCATTAGAAACCAATTATTTTTCTTCAATGAGTGGACAATATGAAGGCGTGGAAGCCATTATTGTTATGGATTTAAAACGTTTATTAGAAAATCATAACACTATAGAAACCAGTAAATTGAATAAGGAATATTTAAAAAAAATGCCAGTTGATTTGCGTATTGTTTTAAATTGGAATCAAATGGATACGGATATTGATTTGCATATTATTGAACCAACAGGCGAAGAATGTTATTACGCCCACACCCAAACTAAAATTGGAGCTACATTTTCTAAAGATTTTACAGATGGTTATGGCCCAGAGCAATATTTGGTTCGGAATGCCTATCCAGGAACGTATCAAATCAAAACGAATTATTATGGCGAAACGAAGCTCACAGAAAATGGGCCCGCAACAGTGTTAATTGAAATTTATCAACGTAAAGCAAATGGAAAAATCACTAGAACCTTGAAAACCATTCAATTGGGAAAAGTGAAAGAAAACCAAATCCTTGCAGAAATTAGAATTGAATAAACCAGTCTAATTTTAGCAGTTCCAATTCATTGACGTATAAAGTTCTAAATAGACAAAAATGTTGCTATTTATTGCTATGAAAAAAAATATTGTCAACATATCCGTAACACAATTCCTTTGTCAAAGTTTCAAATTTTGACAAAGGATTTTTTTTTGAAATTTTAGTTATTCTTTTAGTTTAAACAGCCTAATGCTTATTCCCAAATGAATTAACTTTTTCGTACCATGAATTAACTTTCTCGTACCATGAATTAACTTTCTTCTACCATGAATTAACTTTTTCGTACCATGAATTAACTTTCTCGCACCATGAATTAACTTTCTTATAGCATGAATAAACTTTCTCGTACCATGAATTAACTTTCTCGCACCGCCAATTAACTTTTTCGCACCGCCAATTAACTTTTTCGCACCGCCAATTCACTTTCTTGCTCCGCCAATTAACTTTTTTGCTCCGCCAATTAACTTTCTTGCTCCGCCAATTAACTTTCTTGCTCCACCAATTAACTTTCTCGCTCCGCCAATTCACTTTCTTGCTCCACCAATTCACTTTCTTGCTCCGCCAATTAACTTTCTTGCTCCGCCAATTAACTTTCTTGCTCCGCCAATTAACTTTCTTGCTCGAGAGTGAACGTTTAATTGTGTAAACTATTTTTATTAATAATTTATTTTAGTTCCAAATTTGTAAATTGTTTCTATATTTGCAATTGAATATAAATTATTCAAGAATAGAATAAAATGAACTCAAAATTGGTTTTATATTCCATTTAAAACCTGTAAAAAAGCTAAATTCCTTGAAATATGAACCCAGAACTTTGGAATAAAATAGAAGCATTTGATTTTGATAATCCACAAAATGAATACGGTTTTTCAATTCGACTTGCCAATGAAAACTTTTGGACTATAGCGTTTACTAAAAATGCTATTTTAGAATACAAAAAATTCATGTATTTAGCTGCTACATCTGATTTTATGGTTTCGCCCTCTGAAGTAATTGATATTGTTTGGCATCAACATTTAATTTTTACTCAATTGTATGAAGATTTTTGCACCATTCTTGGCAAAAAAATTCAACACATTCCATCAACACATAACAAAGAAGAATTCAAAAAATTTAAGGATGCAAAAGAAAGAACTCAAAAATTTTACGAAAAGGATTTTGGAACGCAACCCCGAAATATTTGGATATTTAATGACATATTTGAAAGTTTACTCCTTGAAAAAGCAAATATAAAACTGAGAACATTTATAATTTTTGGCATTTTAGCATTTGTATATTTGACAATTCATTCCTATTATTTGCTGAACCCAATTTATAAACTAATTGACAATCCGTATTTTATAATTGGACTTATAAGCATAACCATACTTACCTTTTTGGGACTTGAAAACTTTAACAAATCAAAACTAAAAAAAATTATTTCTGAAACCGATGAAACTTCTTTTTTATATGATTTGCATCCTTTTGAACTTATGTATTTGAAAACTCAAAAGCTATCAATTGTAATAAATGGAGTAGTAAATGAACTAATCGTTGCGGGTACAATTATCATAAACAAAGACAAAACAATCGAAATTGCAAAAAGCAGCAGTGCCTCAAATGCAATAGAACAACAAGTTATAAACACATTGACTGAATTAGGAAAAACGTTCTACCCTACCCTTTTAAGAAAATTAGCAACAAAACCAATCTTGAGGAATATCCCAAACAGTATGGATGCTTTTAAAAAATATTTCAACAAATCAAAAAAATTTGGAACATTATTCTATGTTAATTTTATTGTTTTAACGCTGCTTGTATTGCTTTCATTTACGAGGATTGTTACAGGAATTGTAGCAGGGAAGCCAATAGTACAAATTAGCATCATGACAATTATTTTAGTTATAGTAATTGTTTTATTTTTAATACGACTTACAAAACAAATTTCAACTACAATCATTCCAGATATATACAGCCAAAAAATTTTAACAAAAACACAAATTGAAAACAATTGGCAATGGAAGTATTTCCTTTTTGGCACTTCCGTATTAGCTACATCGTTTGTTCCATTGGCAAACTATGGCAATAAAAAGAGCGAAAATGGAGGCTGTGGAAGTTCCTGCGGAAGTTCGTGTGGAAGTTCGTGTGGAAGTTCGTGTGGAAGTTCATGCAGCAGTTGTGGCGGTTGCGGAGGTGATTAATGAAGAATGAAAATACAAAATTAAACATAACTAAATTCTATTAAATTCTTCCAAACTTTAAAATTTTCGGAAAATATACCAATTAGGATTTGAATTGAAACAACACTATTGAAACAAAATCATTAATTGCATTTTTAATTGTTATAATTCTTTAGTACCGAGATGCCCTAGCCCAGATAGTAATGGAAAGCTTTTTTGACTGAAGTTTCAAACCCGTAAGTAATTGAGTCGTCCTTTTAAAAAATTAGTAAAATGGGGCTTCAGGCAAAAAACTTGTAATGGATAGCTGGAAATAGCTCCTAAAAAAAAATAAAAATACTATCTTTGCCACATGAGAATTGATATTATTACGGTTTTACCCGAGTTGATGCGAAGTCCGTTTGAGGCTTCCATAATGAAACGTGCCATTGAAAAAGGATTAGTTGCGGTTCATTTTCATAATTTACGTGATTATACTACAAACAAACAGAAAAGTGTGGACGATTATCAGTTTGGTGGCGGTGCAGGCATGGTGATGATGGTGCAGCCAATTGATGCGTGTATATCAAAACTGAAAGAAGAGCGGGTTTATGATGCCATAATTTACATGACTCCAGATGGGAAAACCTTGAACCAAAAAATGGCAAATCAGGTGTCGCTATTTGAAAATATTTTGATTCTTTGTGGGCATTATAAAGGAGTTGATCAACGCGTTCGGGATATGCACATCACCCATGAAATATCGATTGGCGATTATGTTTTGAGTGGTGGTGAAATTGGAGCAATTGTGTTTTGCGATGCCATAATACGTTTAATTCCAGGTGTTTTGAGTGATGAAACATCGGCATTGACGGATAGTTTTCAGGATAATTTATTGTCGCCTCCCATTTATACCCGTCCGCAAGAATACAAAGGACATAAAGTACCCGAGATTTTATTGAGTGGGAATTTTGCAAAAATTGAACAATGGCGTGAGGAGCAAGCTTATTTACACACAAAAAACAGAAGACCTGATTTATTAGAAAATGAGGAGTTGTAGTTTTTACTTTTATATTTCAAGGAGAACTAAATTTTTATTTGGGTTTTACAAATTCGTGAATTTCAGGATTAGATAAAATAAAAAATGTGCCTCAAATTGCTTCGAGACACAAATTTTCCTCAATTAACAAATAAAACTAATCTATTTTCGTAATAATAAACTCGGAGCGTCTATTTAGTTGGTGTTGTTCTTCCGTACAGTTTATTCCATCAGCACAGTTGTTGATTAATTGACTTTCGCCAAATCCTTTTGCTGTTAGTCTATTTTTATCGATACCATTATTGATAAGCCATTGCATGGTTGCTATAGCTCTTCTTTGCGAAAGTGCTTGGTTATATTCATGCGAATTTCTGCTATCCGTATGTGATTTTATTTCAATTTTAATCGTTGGATTTTCTTGAAGAACGATAAGTATTTTACTTAATTCAACAGCAGCATCTTTTCGGATATCATTTTTATTTAAGTCAAAATAAATAATGTTGATATTAAGAGGTTTCGTTAAATCATCCCCTACTCCAACTTTTTTGATTTTGTTTTCAAGGATTACATTTTTCTCGGTAGTTCCTTTTTCGGCTGGAATTTTAACAGCTTCTTCCACTGTTAAAAAGTCTGGTTTAGAAACGGTTATATAAATTGTTGCGTTACAATCCACATTTGCTACGTAAAAACCATTTTGATCAGAAGTTACTTCCGTTATTTTTTGTTTATCGGCATTTGAAATAATGATACTCGCATTAGAAATTGGTAAATTAGAATCCTTATCCATAATTTTACCTGATATTTTTTGGATACATTCAATAGGTAATTCACCTGTTTGTTTCACGAAATAAATATCATCATCACCAAAATTATCCGTTTTTCTATTCGATGAGAAATACCCTTTTTTAGAATCTGAATCAATAATATAAGCGAAATCATCAAGTTCTGTATTTACGGGTTTGCTTAAATTAATTGGTTTTTGTAGCGAACCATCGTCATTAATTTTCACGGCAAAAACATCAAGCCCACCAAGACCTGGATGCCCATCAGAAGCAAAATAAAGGAAATTATCTTTAGCAATAAAAGGGAACGTTTCGCGCGAATTTGTATTAATAACATTTCCAAGATTTATAGGTTCCCCATAAGTTCCATCATCGTTAATAGCTACTTTATAGATATCGCCAAAAGCTTTAGGGTCATGTCTATTTGAAGAAAAATAAAGTGTTTTATCATCATTACTTAAAGCAGGATGAGCCGTCATAAAATCATCACCATTAAAGGGTAATTCAATAGGTTCCGACCATTTTTCATCGCTAAAAGTAGTTTTATAAATACTTAATAAAAAATTAGAATTTTTATCTTTGCAAACTTCACCTTTCTTGAAATCATTTCTTGTGAAATACATTGTTTTCCCATCTTTTGTAAAAACAGGAGTGGATTCATGATAAGCCGAGTTCAATAATTTTGCCAAATGTTTAGAAGCTACTAATTGTCCATCTTCCTGAATGGTTGCAATATATAAATTTGAGAACGGTTGATTGTTCCAACTGTGTTTTTTTACGAAACCACCAACAGAATCTCTAGTAGAAGCAAAAACAATTTTATCTTGATAGAAAGAAGGACCATAATCAGAAACTTTAGAGTTGTTACCCGCATTTTTCACTTCATGTTTTCCAGAATTGATAAGAATATTGGACATATAATCCCCTTGTTCCTCATGTAAAATAGCTCTATTATCTTGATTTGATTTCTGAACAAATCGGTTCATCATTGTGTTTGCCAAATCATAATTCTGAGTAGATTTTAGGGCTTGAGCATAGCGATAATAGAATTCAGGATTTATAGAATCATCTAATTCAATTAATTTTTTATAAGCCTCAGCCGCTTTGACATAATTGGCATTAAAATAATAAGAATTAGCTAATTTTTCAAGAATTTCAGTAGAAAAATGACCTTTTTGCAACACTTTTTCATAGATATTAATG